>VYLK01000018.1_pt1 | contig 64142 bp, 55 predicted proteins | sample 5114321 | NCBI WGS metagenome assembly VYLK01 (sample SAMN12291792, study PRJNA351875) | freshwater metagenome | isolation source: freshwater lake | place: USA: Michigan, MSU2 Lake | collected 2011-08-16
CGGTCGGCCGCTCAGGGCGGCCTCCGCCGCCACCGCCGCGGTCACCACCGCCGCGGTCGCCGCCGCCACCTTCACTGGAGGGCCGGTCCGGCGGGCTGGGGCGGTCGGGGCCCCTTTCGCGGGATTCATCACCGTTCTGGAGGGCAGCGCCGCGGCGACCCCCGTCCCGTTCCCCGTCCTGGGCCAGGACGGTCAAGGGGGACATGGCCGGTACGGCGAAGGCGGCAACGGCTGCGGCGACCATCAATGAGCGTTTCATTTTCATTCTTCCTTGCAAGCCCCTGTCAGACGGCTTGAGGTGAGGGTCGCGCCTTGTTGATGAACCGTGACTGAATGGATCAAGGCACCATCTGGGCCGAACGCCAATTCCGTGCGGGCGCCGCGCCGGGTGGTGTTCGGTGAGCGAGGGCGGTAATCCTTTTTAAGCTTGTCGGTTATGTTCCGTTAGGGTTCCAGTCACCTGCGGTTAGCAGGTATGAATCAGGGATTTCAGAACTATTTCAGAGGTCTGAACAGGTCAGGAGTATTCAGTAGAACTGTACTGAAAAGGCCTCAAATGGCCCTTGCTGTTAACTTTACCTTCAAACCGCGGGTATTTGATCGGGTCTCAGAGGACGGGGCCAGAACGGCACCGGTTCGGGAGATACGGTGATGAACGCGCAAGAAATGGCGCCCAAGGCCAACGAAGAGCAGGGTCTGCCCCTGCCCACCGCCGACATGAGCGGCGATGACCTTTTCCGGCTGGGCATGATGTATTCGAGCGGCCAGGGCGGTTGCCCGATGGACCGGGTCTCGGCCCATATGATCTTCAACCTCGCAGCCATGAAGGGCTCGATCGAAGCGCGCGTCTATCGCCGCGAGATGAGCCAGGAAATGGAGCAGGATGAGATCGCCGAGGCCCAGAAGGCGGCTCGCCGCTGGATCGATGCGGGCGTGGTCCGTCTCGCCGCCTGACGCCCCGACGACATCAGCCGCCGGGCCTCAGGGCTGGCGGCGGATGACCCGCACGGCGACCTCATTGCGTCGCGCGGGCGGCAGGGTCCACGGCGGATCATAGAACCATACGACAGGGTCACCCTGGCTGACCCAGCCGCTGCCCGTCAGACCGGCCTCCAGCTCAGCCTGTTTGCTGGCCACCGTCTGTGCCGAGCCGAGGCCGCTGAAACGCAGGACGGCATAGGTTTCGGCCGGAACCACGGTCAGGACGACCGCAGGGTCCCGCGGAACCGGCAGCGTTTCCATTGTATATTCCGCAGGCATGAAGAACTGGATCATCCACCGGTCCTGCCCGGCACCGCCCTGGGCGACGGGAGCGGTCATGGCGATGCTCTGCGACCGGCCTGACCCTGCGTCAGAGCCCTGGGCCACCGGAGCCGTCATGGCGATGCTGGTCCGTGCCGCATTGCCACCGAAGATATAGCCGGCCAGCCGCTGGAAGCCGCGGTTGCGCGCCGCCTCGTTGGAGCCGGTGACCATGGTTTCGGCCGCGATCCGCTCGCCATAGGTCCGGATCTGGATGTCGCCGATCCGGGCGACTTCGGTAAAGGCGGGCTCCTCGGTGCCGGAACGGACACCCACGGTCGAACAGGCGGTGGTCAACAGGGCCGCAGCCACGGCGACAAGTTTCGTTTTCATGGTCTTGCGGTCCATCGGAGAATGTCAGGGCTTGGCCAGCAGAAGCCGGCTGCGGCGTGTTTCGTTCCATTCATGGGCCAAAGACGTCGCCGCGCCCAGACCCATTGTGTCACAGCCGAACCGGGGCCGGAGGGTCAGTCTGCCGCCGTGCCGAAGCCGGCATGGGGTGCGAGCGGGGCGAATTCCGCGGGGGTCCGCGTCATCCGGCCCTGGATCGCGGCCAGGATGTCCGTGGTGTTCCAGATCGACCCCTGCATCACCGCCACCCATTCCAGACCTTCGGCGACCGTGTGATCGCGGGCATAGGTGACCGCAGCCTTTGAGCCCGAGATCGCCAGCGGGGCCTTGGCGGCGATGGCATGGGCCATCTCGAGGGCGGTGGTCAGCAGGGTTTCGGGATCGGGCAGAACCGCGTTGACGAAGCCCAGCCGCTCGGCCCGGTCGGCGGTCAGGGATGTGCCCAGATAGGCCAGTTCGCGCACCACGGCCTCGGGCAGGATGCGCGGCAGACGCTGCAGGCTGCCGAGGTCGGCCATCATGCCGATATTGATTTCCTCGATCCGGAAATATGCCCCTGTCGCCGCCAGCCGCAGATCACAGGCGCCGACAAGGTCGAGGCCGGCCCCGACGCAGGCCCCCTGGACAGCCGCGATGACCGGAAACCGCACCCGCTCGATCATGGTCAGGGTGTCCTGCAGCTCACGCGCGGCCTGATGAAAGGCCTGCCGCTCCGCCGCCGTGTCCGTCTTCAGAATGGCCCCGCCCGAGAAAACGGAGATGTCCATGCCTGCACAGAAGTTGCGGCCCTCGCCGGAGATGACCAGGGCGCGGACCTCGCCCGTCGCATCCAGGGCCCGCAGGGCAGGCCCGAAATCCCGCCAGAACGACAGGTCCAGGGCGTTGGAGGCCTCGGGCCGCGAGAGCTTCAGATGGGCGACGGCACCGTCGCGGGTGATCTCGAAGGCCGACATGGGTCTTTCGCTCCTGTGCGGAATCTGCGTCTTTGGCGTCTCAAGCGTTTTCTATTGAAACCAACCGGGAGCCAAGCCTCATGTCACTTCAGGGCAAGACGCTGTTCATCACAGGTGCTAGCCGTGGCATCGGACTGGCCATTGGCCTGAGAGCGGCGCGCGACGGGGCCAATGTGGTCATCGCCGCCAAGACCGCCGAGGCGCACAAACACCTGCCGGGCACCATCTACTCCGCAGCCTCGGAAATCGAGGCCGCCGGGGGGCAGGCATTGCCGCTGACCGTCGACGTCCGCGACGAGGCCTCGGTCATGGCTGCGGTAGAGGCGGCGGTCGCCCGGTTCGGCGGCATCGACATCTGCGTCAACAATGCCTCGGCCATCCAGCTGACCGGCACCCTGGCCACGGACATGAAACGCTATGACCTGATGCACCAGGTCAATGCCCGTGGGACCTTTCTGGTATCCAGGGCCTGTATCCCGCACCTGAAGAAGGCAGCGAACCCGCATATTCTGGCCCTGTCGCCGCCACTGGACCTGTCGCCCCACTGGTTCGGCCCGCATGTGGCCTACACCATGGCCAAATACGGCATGAGCCTGGCCATGCTGGGCATGGCGGAAGAGTTCCGGGACGACGGCATCGCCTGCAACGGCCTGTGGCCCCGCACCGGCATCGCCACCGCCGCCATCGAATTCGCCCTGACCGGCAAGGACGGACTGGCCCATTGCCGCACGCCCGAGATCATGGCCGACGCCGCCCATGCGATCTTCACCAGCCCGTCGCGCGAGCTGACCGGCCGTTTTCTGATCGACGACAGCTTCCTGTATGAGCGCGGGGTGCGGGATTTCGCAAAGTATAGCGTCGAGCCCGGAAAGACCCTGATGCCGGACTTCTTCGTGCCCGCTGACAGCGTACCGCCGCCGGGGGTCGTGGTGGGGTGAGGGGGCGGAGGGGCTCAGGTGGTTAGTGATTAGTGGTTAGTGATTGCTGGGGCAGGCGGCTTTGAGTTGCCTTCGGGGAGCTGCAACCGCCGTCAACGCGCAATCGTTAGCCAATAGTCACCCGCCCTTGCGCCGGACCAGCGAGCCTGAAAGCGCGACCAGCATCCGACTGATTTCTCCGGACGCGACCAACAGGGCGTTTGCGTCCGCTCCGGGCAGATATCCGAGCCTCTGGGCCAGAAGCAGCTGGGTTTCAGCCTCGGCCAGTGAGCCGCGGGCCATACCGACAAACTGGATGAACTCACCTGTGCTGCGTCGTGCCGCACCCTCCGCGATGTTCGATGCGACCGAGACCGTGGCTCGCCTGATCTGACTGATAAGCCCGAAGCGTTCGTCCCGGGGCCAGTGCGCGGTCGCCTCGTAGATCGCCTCGGCCCAGTCCAGCGCCTGCCGCCAGACCTGGAGGTCGCGATAGTTGGTGATGCCTTCGGTCATGAGTCTCGCCCGCCTGCGGGGCTCATTTGTTCTGTATTTGTTCCATTCGTCAAGCGGCGTGGAGATGGGCCAGGTGATTGTGCGTCTGCTCGAAAGTCGTGAGCCCGTGTCAATCACTAACCACTAATCACTAACCACCAGGATCGCGCCCCGACCTCCGGTCCCCTAGAACGACTGATACTGCCCGCCGATCGCATAGCTGAACCCGACCGGCAGGGCGTTGCGGAACAGGGTGACGAAATTGGCGACCTCGCCCAGGGTCGAGCGCGGCACAAAGATGATGTCGCCGCGTCTCAGGGCGATGACCTCGCCGCGCCGGGGCCGCAGGTCGATCGCCCGCATCATGCGCACGCCGCCCGGCCCGCGCCGGATCAGGGCCACTTCACCCTGTCTGGCGGTGGGCAGGAAGCCGCCCGCCTGGATGACGGCCTGCCAGGCGTCGATGTCCCCGGCCATGTCGAAGACGCCGGGGGTCCGCACCTCGCCGTCGACCCAGACCCTCAGCGGCCCGGCGGTCTTGAGCGTGATCTCCACGACCGGGCGACGCAGCTGGCTGGCGAAGGCGTCTGAAGCATCGCGCTCGACCTCGGCGATGGTCCGGTCCGCCGCCATGATCTGGCCGACGAGGGGCAGGGAGATGCGGCCGTCGGGGCCGATCCTCTGGGTACGTGTCAGTTCGGCAGCTGTGGGGGTGGCGATCTCGATCTCGTCGCCGGGGTAGAGAACGTATTCCGGCTCCGTCTCGGTCCAGTCGGCAAAGCCAATCTCGGGGAAGGCGGTCCGGCCGGCATTCTGGATCCGGTTCGTATCGCCGCCGCGCGCGCGCGGCAGGGGCATGCGCGAGCCATGGTCGTCACCGCCCATTCCCCGCCCGCCGGCACAGCCGCTGACCATCGCGCCGACGCCGGCCAGGCCCAGCAGCAACAGACGACGGTCGATGGACATGGGGACTCACTCCGCGAATTCAGCGTCGGGTGCAGGGTCGGCGGTTATGGGTAACCAGTGGTTAACGCGGCTGCCCCAAGTCTGTCGGCTCACGTCCAGTCCGATGGAATCACTCTGCCCCCCATGCGCACGTCGGCCTACACGACTGTCCGCCCGCGCTACGGCTTCTTCGATGTCGTCGGCCTGCTGTTCCGTGAATCCTTGCTGATGATCGTGATCTTCGGGGTCGTTGTCGCCGTCGGTTCGGCGGCGGTGCTGACGCTGAAGAAAACCTACACTGCCACAGCCAGCGTCTATGCCGGGGCCGGGCAGGAGTATGTCTATCAGTCCCGGGTCGGTCAGATTGATCCCAGCCAGCCGCTGGAAGCCGACGCCGTGGCCGGGGCGGAGGCGACCATTCTGGGCAGTCTCGAAGTCAAGCGTCGGGCCGTCCGCGCCGTCGGTGCCGATACGGTGCTGGGTCCGGACGCGACAGGTACGCCGGCAGAGAAGGAAGCGGCCGCGCTCCGGGCACTGGACGCCAATCTCGGCGTCGGGGTCACGCCGGGCAGTGCGATCATCGCCGTGTCCTATGAGGCCGATGATCCTGTTCGGGCCGCACAGGTTCTGAACGCCGTCGTCGATCAGTATGTGGTCCGGCGGCGACAGATCTTCCAGGGCTCGACCACCCCGGCCTATGCGGCCCAGCGCGTTGCGTTCGAGGACGACCTGGCCACCGCCGACGAGGCCTACAGCGCCTTCCTGGCCTCCAACGACATCGGCGACTTCGCCACCTTCAAGGCCAGCCTCGCAGCCAGCTATCAGACCACCCAGGCCGAGGCCCTGTCGCTGCGCGCCCAGCTGAATCAGGCGACCCAGCGGCTGGCGACCCTCGAGGTCCAGCTGGCGCAGCAGCCGGCCGAGGTGGTGCTGCAGCAGGACCTGAACATCTCGGCCCAGGACCAGATCCTGCAGCTGCGCACCCAGCGCGAGGCCCTGCTGTCGCGCTATACGCCCGAGGCTCAGCCCGTGCGGGACATCGATCAGCAGATCGCTGACCTGCAGGCCTATGTCGCCACCGGCACCACGGTTGGGCCCAAGGAGGTCCGCACCGGCCCCAGCACCATCTTCACCGAGATCGAGACCGCCCGGATCACCGCCGCCGCCGACCGCGACGGCCTGGCGGCCCGGCTGGCCGTGGCCGAGGGGCAGCTGAGCCAGTTGCGCTCGCGTCTGGCCGAGATGACCCGGCTGGAATCGACCAACGCCAATCTGGCCGGCAATCGCGAGGTCCTGACGACGCTGGTCCGCGACTTCCAGCAGCGCGAGAGTGCCGCCCGTGCCGACAGTGCCCTGGTCGCCGCCGGGGCTGACAACGTCAATGTCATCGAGCGCGCCGAGGCCCCGACGAAGGGAACCAGTCTCAAGGCGCCGTTGCTGGCGCTGGTCCTCCTGTTTGCGGCCTTTACAGCCCTCTGCGCCGGCCTGCTGCGCGTGTTCACGCGGCGGGGCTACGTCACCCCGGCCTCGACCGGCCGGACGCTCGAAATGCCGGTCCTCGCGGTCGCGCCGGTGAAGGCTCCGTGACCCCGCCCGTGCTAGCGTGTGGCCGGTAGCCGGGCGCATAGCGATTCGATGGTCGATCTGACATCCGAAATGGCGGCGCTCTGGGCCGCGCTGGGACCGGCCCCGGGTCATCGCGGCCGCGTGGTCCAGATCGCCGCCGCCGGCTCGGGCGAGGGTGTGTCGACGGTCGCGCGCGAATACGCCCGGTTGGCGGCCGTGCGGGCCCGCCGTCCCGTCTGGCTGGTCGACGCCGACCTGGCCCGGCAGGGTCAGATGGACGCCGTCGCCGCCCAGCCCCAGCGGTTCGGCAGTCTGGGCAAGGCCGCCATCGCCACGCCTGACGGTTCGATCTTCTTTGCCGTCACGCCGCGCATCATGGACCGGGCCGGCAAGCCGGTGCATCCGGCGCGGCTGATGACCGCCCGGCCCTGTCTCGGCGGGCGGCTCTGGGTGACCCGGTTTGCGGCCGAGCACCTGCGTTCGGGGCAGCGGGCCGAGGCGGTCAGCGACGCCCGCTACTGGGACGTGCTGCGCAAACATGCCGATACAGTGGTGATCGACGCTCCCGCCGCCGACCGCAGCGACACGGCCATCACCCTGGCACCCTATGTCGATGCGACCGTCCTCGTCGTGGCGGCCGAGAGCGGGGCGGCCAACGAGCCGCTGATGCTGCGCGACGAGATCGAGGCGGTGGGCGGCCGGATCGCCGGGGTGGTGGTCAATCGCTCGACCTATAATCCGCCGGCGTTTCTGAAACGGCTGACCGGTTGATGCCTTTCTGAGGGCCCGGGTTCGTTGTGATGAACCAACTCAGAGTCCCGCCGCCTCCAGCCGCGCCAGTTCGCGTGCGCCGTAGAACCGGGGCTCGAAGCCCTTCATCCAGAACAGTTTTCCGATGCCGCGTGCCGTGCGGTCATACATTTCCGCGCGCTTCGGGCTGGCGATGAGGGTCAGGGCCAGCGAGGCGGCACCGAAGACGGCGGTCTGGGCCGCGCCGATCACCATCCAGCGCGCCACGGCGGGCCAGTCCTTCGCTGCCGCCGCCGTCTGGCTGGGTCCCTGGCCGTAGGCGAAGGCGCGGGCGAGGGCGTAGTTCAGCGTCGCGCGATGGGCGGGCGCGAACTCCTCGACCCAGGCGTCCGCCGCCCAGCCGAAGCGACCGCCGCGCGCCGCGAGCGCAGCGAACAGGGCGTCGTCCTCGCCGCCGGCCTGGTCTGTGCCGGTATCGAACGGCGTGGGGCCGGGCAGGGCGGTGGCCCGCACCATCAGGGAATTGCCACAGCCGAAGGGCTGGTCGATCAGCCCGGTGTGCGCGGGTCCCTCGCGGCCAAAGAAGCGCTCAAGCCAAGGCTTCAGCCAGGTCGCGGCGTCCGGCGCCCGGCCGGTGATCGGGCCGAAGACGGCGTCTGCGCCCGTTTCTTCCCGGGCCTTGAGCAGGGCCGCCAGCCAGCCCGGCGAGGCGGCTTCGTCGTCGTCGAGGAAGGCGATCAGCGGAGCGTCCGTTGCGGCCAGCCCGGCATTCCGCGCCGTGGCGACGCCGGGTCTGGGGGCGTGCACACAGGTCAGGGGCCAGGGGGAATGGCCTCGAACCGCATCGACCATCGCGGCCGCCGATCCGACCGGATCATTGTCGACCACGACGATCTCCGAAACCCGGTCGGCGACGCCGGTCTGGGCGAAGAGTGAGCGCAGGGCCCGCTCCAGACTTTCGGGTCGCCTCAGGGTCGGGACGATGACGGCGACATCGCGCATCACACCGCGTCCGCATAGAGGGCGGCGCGATACAGGCGCAGCGAGAAGGCCCGCGCCGCGACCGGCAGCCAGCCTGTCTCCGCCCCGCGTCGCATCATCCGGCGCAGCCCCGGCAGACCGGGCAGCCGCTTCAGCAGCCGGGCCGCCCTGTAGCTGGGATAGGCCGCGACGATCGCCGGATGGCGCTCGGCCATGCGGGCGAAATTCGGTGCTGACTGCTCGTATTTTCCGGCCAGGGAGGCCACCGTATCGAGCCCCATATGGGTCGCCGCATTGTCGAGGTGGACGACGCGGAACCGTCGCGACACCCGCATGGCCCATTCCACATCCTCCCAACCCCAGCCGGTGAAGCCGGGGTCGAAGGCCTCGGCCTCGAACACATCGCGGCGGACCAGCAGGTTGGAGGTGTAGACGTATTTCTCCGGCTGTCTGGCGCGCTCCATCCAGGGCACGCACTCCGACTTCGCGGCCATGGCCCGGTGCACAGCGAAGCGGGCGTCGGTCGGGGCCTGCAACAGCGAGAAGCCGCCGAAGGCCACCGCCGGGTCCTCGCGTGCCGCCAGATCAGCCCAGTCGCGCAGGAAGCGCCGGTGGTCCGGCCGCATGTCGCTGTCCAGGAACAGCAGGCTGCCGCCGCGGGCGGCGGACGCCAGCCGGTTACGCCCGATCGAGCGGCCTTCGTTCACTGTCAGGGTGATCAACCGGACGGGCAGGGCCATGGCCTTGATCTGCCCGGCCAGCCGCGCCGTCAGGGCTGCGTCCCGGGTGCCGTCATCCAGCACCACGATCTCGACCGCACCGCCGACCGAGGCGGCCTCCTCGTCGAGCAGATTCAGCAGCTCGGCCGGGTCGTCGCGCAGGAAGGGGATCAGGACCGAGACGGCAGGCTTCGCCGTCTTCCAGGCCGGACTGTCGGTCATCTTCGCCCGGGCGCTCATACCGTCGCGCTCCGAAGTCCGCGCTGCAGCAGCAGTCGCCGGGCCAGGTCCCGCACCCCGGCGGCATTGAGCATCAGGGCCGCGGCGGCATAGACCAGTGCCCCCACCCCCGCATCCAGCACCAGTTCGCCGAGCCCGCCGATCGCCGGCAGGCGGGAGACGGCCAGGGCCATCACGCCCGTGGCTGCGCTGCAGCGCGCCAGACTTTCCCACGGAATCGGCAGGGCCACCACGCGGCGGCCGATCAGCCAGGTCGCGACCATGCCGATGCCGAAGCTGGCCGCCGTCGCCCAGGCCGCCCCGATCAGGCCGAACCGGGGCACAAGGATCAGGTTCAGGATCACATTCAGGCCGGCCGGAATGGCCATGGCGATCAGCAGCCGTCGGGTCTTCTTGCCCAGGGTGAAGGCCTGGCCGAAATAATAGGCTGTGAGGCCGAACAGCAGGGCCGACAGGGCGATCCAGGGCGTCACACTGGTCGCGGCCGTGCGGAGTTCCTCACCGATCAGCACCTCGGACAGCGGTCGTGCGACCAGGGCCACCCCCGCCGCTGCCGGCAGGCCCACCAGCAGGAAGGTCGACAGCTGTTCGCGGGCAGCCACCTTGAGCCGCTCGATCCCGCCGCGCTCCAGCGCCATCACCAGGGCCGGCTGTCCGGCCGTGCCGAGCCACAGGAACAGGACATCCAGCGTGCGGTTGGCGATGGAATAGCTGGCGTGATAGGCGCCGACCGCCGCCTCATCCATATAGACAGCGAGCAGGAACCGGTCGGTCGAGGCCAGCACCACGGTCAGGGCCAGCGAGGCGGCGATCGGATAGCCGTACAGGGCGTATTCGCGCACCCGGCCGGCTTCGAAGGCCCCGCCGCGCGCCTGTTTCAGCTCGCCGGGCAGGACGAAGGGCAGGGCGGCCAGCGGGGCCAGACCGAGGCCGAGCAGGGGGGCCGCCGCCCCGGCCCCGGCGAGGGCGAACCCCACGCCGATCGTCAAACCGCCGGCCGTGACAGCCATGTCCAGGCGCGCCGACTTGCCGACTTCGCCCTCAGCCCGGAACCGTTCCTGCGCCAGCTTGACCATGCACCGCGCGGGCGCTCCCGCCAGACCGGCGGCAAGGGCGAGTTTGAACAGGGGATCGGCGGGCAGCAGCCAGACAACCAGCCCGACGACGACGAGAAAGGCGGCACCCAGACCGAAGGCCGTGCGATAGAGGCTGGCGAAATGGCCATGGGCCGCGCCCGGGGTCTGGGCCGCCCTGAAGCGGGCCATGGCCGCCTCCAGCCAGCTGAACACCGCCACATGGGACAGGGTCACGACCGAAACGGCGAGCGCGTAGCGGCCGAAATCCTCGGGGCTGAGCAGGCGCGTGAACAGGATGATGGCCAGAAAGCCGACCACGCCCTGCACGATATTCGCGGGCAGATAGCCCCAGACGCCGCGCCAGAACATCAGCGCCCCTCCGTCAACGGATCGCCGCGCGGTCGCCCAGCAGCACCGGCACTGTGATGGCCATGATCCACAAATCCATCCACAGGGACTGACGCTCGATATAGTCGATGTCGAGCTGCACCCTGCGGCGCACGTCAGCGGCGGTGTGCAGCGGCCCGCGCGAGCCGTGGACGGCCGCCCAGCCGGTCATGCCCGGCTTGATGCGATGGCGGTGGGCATAGTCAGCGACCAGGCGGGCGCTTTCGACGTGGCCGGTCTTCATGCCGATGGCGTGCGGACGGGGCCCGACCAGCGACATCTCCCCGGCGATCACGTTCAGCAGTTGGGGTAGTTCGTCGAGGCTGGTCTTGCGGATGAAGCGACCGATCCGGGTGATGCGGTCGTCGTCCCGCGTCACCTGCCGGCTGGCCGTGGCGTCGGCGGACTCCGCCTTCATCGAGCGGAATTTCCACACCACGATTTCCTCCTGGTTGAAGCCGTGGCGGCGCTGGCGGAAGAAGATCGGTCCCGGGCTGTCCAGCCGGATGGCCAACGCCAGGATCGCCATGGGGATGGCCAGCAGGACGAGGGCCGTCAGGCCGAGAACCAGATCCTGCATCCGTTTGTTGAAGGCGCGTCGGTCGTCGTCGACCGGTCTCTGCACATCAGCCAGCGGCGCCGCCGCCAGCCGGTCCAGCGCCGACTGCGTCTCGGCCATGCCGTCCGGCTCGACCAGCAGTGTGACCTCATGCGGCAGGGTCCCCAGGGCGGCATTGAGCTGGCGCACCCGCGCGTCGGCCCGGGGGTCGATGGTCAGCACGATGCGGTCGACAAAGGGCGTCATCTTGTGGGTCAGCAGATCGGCCGCCGTGCCCAGCACCGGGACACCCTCGATGGCCCGCGGGCTGCGCGCCAGACGGTCGTCGAAAATGCCCAGCACATTGAGGTCGCGTCGTTTCAGCGCCTCGCGGATCAGGGACTCGGCATGCTGCGTCGCCCCGACCAGCACGATATTGGGGGTCAGGGTGCCGGCCGCCCGCCACCGGCCGACCATGTCACTCCAGCCGATGTGCAGGGCGTGAAGGGTGATCAGCACCAGCCCGGCCCAGACCAGATAGGCGGACTCCTGCGCCGCCGGGCCGCGCAGGGCCCAGCCGGTGACGAGGGCGGTTGCGGCCCCGGCCAGCACCGTGGCGGCGACGGTGGCCAGGTGCCAGGCCGTCTTCTGGCCACGCGCGAAACGGTAGCGCCCCAGCAGGCGCATCATGCCCAGAATGACCGCCGCGCCGATCACGAACGGCAGGACCTGTGACACCTGGGCATGGATCAGGGCCCCCGACGTCGCGGCCGCGGCGCACAGCAGGCTGACGGCGACCACGGCGAGGCTGTCGAGGGCGCGGAAATAGTGGGCGGCCAGCCGCGAGGCATGGCGCTGGCGGGCGTTCAGCCAGACCTCGGGCCGGAACGGCCCGCGACGCGCGCTGTCCTCCGCCGTGGCCTCCGGCCGCGCGGAAACGACCGGGCCGGCGAGGGCCTGCAGGCCGGGCACATCCAGGGTGCCCGCGGTCGACACGGCGGTATCGAACGAGGGGCGGCGGGCAGCTTCGGTCATGGGGCTCGCGGCGAGATGGAATACAACCATCATGCACACCCGCCCTGACTGTCCCGTTAACACAGGCGCTTTCGGGCCCGACTTCCGTCTTGCCCGTTGCGCCGCACGGTTTGCTCGGCTAATCACCGCCCCTGCTGGAGACGTGGCCGAGTGGCTGAAGGCAACGGTTTGCTAAATCGTCGTACCCTGTAAGGGGTACCCAGGGTTCGAATCCCTGCGTCTCCGCCAGACCTTCCGGAACATCCGCCGGGCCCCGTAAGGAGCAGAATCTCCCCAACCGGGTGTTCGGCTCAAGCCCGAGACCTATCGATCACGCACCGCAGACCGTCTATCCGTCCCGGCTCAGAGGCTCAGCAAGGCGAGGTGGGTCAGGGCGGCGGCCAGGGTCAGGACGAGGAATACGGCGGTGCGCGGCCCGGCGACCAGGCTGGTGACCGGCTGGGCGGGAAAGGCCATGGCGTGGGTCAGGGCCACCATCTTGTACTCATGGGCCCGCAGGAAGGCCGCATTGGTCGAGAGGACCATCATGTCGCGGCGGCTGCGATAGCGCATCAGGCCGACCAGGCTCCAGCCCGGGTCCGGAGGGACATTGAGCGGGTCCACATAGGCGGAAATCTTGCGGCAGGTCAGCAGGGGCACCCCGCCGCCGGCAATCAGCGTCGGGGCGAAGACCGAGAAATAGTGTTTCATCAGGTCTGTGCCGCTGCGGGTCCTGCCCGAGACCGGGTCGGTCGCCGGCTCCGTCCGGATGCGGATCAGGTTGCACATGATGAACTCGCGCCCGTCATCCTTCTCGAGGAAGCGGCGGATCACGGCCATGTCATTGAGACCCTCGGGCCAGAGGGCCTCGGCCCGGGCCATGAATGACTCGATCTCGTGCGGCCGCAGCGGCCCGCGCCAGTTGTCGTACCAGAGCCGGAAAACGACATAGAGGCCCGCGGCCAGCGCCCAGCCCATCCAGGGGTCAAAACTCATGACGACCTCAGTTCGACCAGGTCACATAGGTGTCGCCCTGACGGATCGGCTCCTCGCCGGTCCGGTCAACCCCGACCGGTGCCTCGACCAGGGCCGGCCACATCGGGGCCATCTGGGTGGCGTCATGGGCCTTCAGCTCTGCCTTCAGCCTGGCGACGATCTCGGGCCGGCTGGCCGCGAGGTTGGTCTGTTCGGTTGGATCGTTCGCCAGGTCGTACAGCCAGACCCGCGCGGGCCGGTCGAGCACCTGCAGTTTCCAGTCACCCGAGCGCACCACACGATAGCCGCCTGAGCGCCAGAACAGGGATTCATGCGGCCGTCCGGCCCTGTCGCCGGCCAGGAAGGGTGCCAGGTCGACGCCGTCCATCCGCCGGTCTGTGGGCAGGGTCGCGCCGGCCGCGGCCGCCGACGTCGCGAAGATGTCGAAATGGGAGACGGGCTCTGACAGCCGCGTGCCGGCCGGAATCCGCGCGGGCCAGTTCATGTAATAGGGGACCCGGATCCCGCCCTCGAAGAAGGTCAGTTTCCAGCCCCGGAACGGCTTGTTGATGTTCGGCAGGCCGACATAGTTGGCCCCGCCGTTGTCGCTGCTGAAGACCACCAGGGTGTTCTGGTCGAGCCCCTGGGCCTTCAGCTCGTTCATGATCCGGCCGACGCCGCGGTCCAGGGCCACGACCATCGCCGCATAGACCCGTTCCCGGTGGTTGGTGATGTGCGAGAGGGCGTCGTAGTCCGACTTGAGCGCCTGCAGCGGCGTATGCGGCGCATTATAGGCCAGATACATGAAGAACGGCCGGTTGCGGTTGGCCCGGATGCCGGCCAGCGCCTGATCCGTCAGATAGTCGGTCATATAGCGGTCGGGATGGAACCGCTGTCCGCCGTTGTACTGAACACTGTAGGGCAGGTTGGCCCACAGGAAGCGGTCCAGCGGATCGAACGCCTGGCGCGAGTTGACCACATTCGGGTCGCGTTCCGGCAGGAACAGCTGTGCCCCGACCATGAAGCCCAGACTCTCGTCAAAGCCCTGGTCCTCGGGTCGCATGCCGGCCGTCTCGCCGAGGTGCCATTTGCCCAGGTGCAGGGTGCGGTAGCCGCGGGCCTTCATCAGTTCGGCAAGGGTGATCTCGCTGGCGGGGACACCCATCTGCTCATAGGGCGGGACCTGGTCCACCCGGTCGCTGCGGAAGACGAGTTTGAACTCCTCATTTCTGTCCGAAAGGGTCGGCAGCAGCCGGGCCATCTGAACCGGAACCGAGGTGAACTCGAAGCCGAACCGGGTCGGATAGCGGCCGGTCATCAGGGCGGCGCGTGAGGGGGAGCAGGTGGCGTTGCCGGCATAGCCCTCGGCCAGGATCGCACCGCCCCTCGCCAGGGCATCGATGTGCGGGGTCCGGACCGTGCCGTCGCCGAGACCGCCGTTCAGGCTGATGTCGTTGAAGCCCAGATCATCCGCCAGGATGACGATCACATTGGGCGGGCGATCGGCGGGGGCCATCGCCGGCGTCTCCGGTCCGGCTTCCCAGACGACCGGGCGGTTCTCGCCGACCGGGGGACCGCGCCAGCCTGCGATGTGCAGAATCACATAGTCCTTCAGCGCCAGACCGCCGAACACGAGCACCAACAGGCCCGCCAGGGCTCCACCAATCCAAACGGCCCGCTTCATGGTCTGCCCCCAGGGGTCCTTCGGACGGACCCGGCTCTTTATTGTCATAGAGGATGCCAATATATAAAGGAGTCTGTAAAGTCCCGGAACCCTCAGGACCCTGCTGAAATGAGCGAGCGACACGTGATGGTGACCCTTTTCCTCCTGTCAGCCTTGGCCTTGGCGCCCGGGGCGGCCGTGGCGGGAACCCCGGCTGAGGATTTCGCCGCCAGCGACACGGACCGCTCGGGAACCCTCAGTCCGGCCGAGTTCCGTCGCTTTATCGCCCTTGGCGTTGCGGCAGGTCGTCCGCGGGCGGTCATGGTTCGCGACCGGGATGCCTATGCCCGGGCCTTTCAACAACTGGACCGCGACCGCAACGGGCAGCTCTCACGCGCGGAGTTACAGATAGGCTAGCGGTGCGCCGGCCCTGAGGCCCTGGGGCCTTCTGTCTCCGGGCGCGGATCATCGCCGCCGCGTTCGGGTCTTCAGGGCGGCTTAATGACTTATCTCCCATGAAATCCGGGCACCCTGAGTGTCCATACGACGCCAGGCGTGCTGTCGAGCGAGGTCCCAGGCCCATGCCACACATCATCTCTGCAGACAGTCTCGCGGCCCGGGTAGGGGATGACCTCGGTGCCTCGGACTGGGTTCTGGTCGACCAGGAACGGATCGACCGCTTCGCCGCGGCGACGGGGGATCACCAGTTCATCCATGTTGATCCGGTCGCGGCCGCCCAGACCCCGTTCGGCGGTACCATCGCCCACGGCATGCTGACCCTGTCCATGGCCATCGTCATGCTGCCCCCCCGCTATCTGCTGGTGGAGGGTCTGGTGATGGCGGTGAACTACGGGTTCGAAAAGGTCCGGCTGATCGCGCCCGTGCCGGCGGGCTCGGAGATCCGCGCCCGTCACAAGTTCCTCGGTGCCAGCCCGCGGGGCTCCGGCTGGCTGCTGCGCAATGAGATCACCGTCGAGATCCGGGGCATCGACAAGCCGGCCCTGACGGCTGAGTCCCTGATCCTGCAATTGACCGCCTAGCGATGAGCGAGGCGCTCCACGACTTCATCATCGTCGGGGCCGGCTCTGCCGGCTGTGTTCTGGCCGAGCGACTGTCGCGCAATCCGGACCACACCGTCCTGGTGCTGGAGGCAGGCGGGGGGGATGACAGCCCCCTGATCCGGACGCCGATGCTGATGGGGCTCGCCATCCAGTCCCGGGCCTATAACTGGCACTATGAGACCGAGGCCCAGGCCGAACTGAACGACCGGCGGCTTTACTGGCCCCGGGGCCGGACGCTGGGCGGTTCGAGTGCGATCAATGCGATGCACTACATCCGGGGCGCACCCGAAAACTATGACGAGTGGCGTGACCTCTACGGCTGCGAGGGCTGGGGCTGGGACAGGGCCTTGCCCGCCTTCCGCGAGGTCGAGGGCCAGGCGCGCGGGGCAGACCGGTATCACGGCGCCGACGGACCGCTGACGGTGCAGGACATAGCCCCGCTGAACCGCCTGACGGAGGCGTTTTTCGAGGCCGGAGGTCTGCTCCAGTATCCGCACAATCCCGATTTCAACGGTGCCGCACAACTGGGGTTCGGACCCTATCAGGTCACCCAGCGCGGCCTTCACCGCTGGAGTGCGGCGGACGCCTTCCTCAAACCGGCCCTGTCGAGGCCGAACCTGACCGTCCGGACGGGCGCGCTCGCCCGCCGGGTCCTGATCGAAGGTGGCGTCGCCCGTGGCGTGGAGGTGGGGATCGCAGGCCGGAACGAGACGCTCACCGCCCGGCGCGAGGTGATCCTGTGTGGCGGTGCGGTCAATTCACCCCAGCTGCTGCAGCTGTCGGGCATCGGAGATGCCGCTGACCTTCGGGCCGCGGGTGTCACGCCCGAGATCGACCTGCCCGGCGTCGGTCGCAACCTGCAGGATCATATCGACATCATCGGCCAGATTTCGACCCGCAGCACGTCGTCGATCGGCCTGTCCCTGCGGGCCTTGCCGCTGCTGGCGGGGGGTGTCGCGGCCTGGCTGGGCGGGCGGCCGGGTCCCCTGTCGACCAATCCAATCCAGGGCGGGGCCTTTGTCCGGTCATCCCGGGCCGGCGATCTGCCGGATATCCAGCTGGTCTTCACGCCCGGTCTGGCGGCACCGCATGGACGCGATTTTCCGCTCGGGCACGGGGCGACGCTGCATGCCTGTGTGCTCTATCCGGAGAGCCGCGGCCGGATCCGGATCGTCAGTGATGATCCTTCCGTGCCACCGGCGATCGATCCGGCCTATCTGACCGCCCCCCACGACCTCGAGGTCCTGACCGATGGTCTGGAGATCGTCCGGACCCTGCTGGGTTCGGCGGCGTTTGATTTTGACCGCCGCGCCGAGCTGCTGCCGGGCCCGGACAAGACCAGCCGTTCCGCGCTGATGGATGACGTCCGCGCGCGGGCCGAGACCCTCTATCACCCGGTCGGGACCTGCATGATGGGGCAGGGCGAGCTCTCTGTGGTGGACCCGCAGTTGAAGGTCCGGGGCGTTGAGCGCCTTCGGGTCGTCGATGCGTCCGTCATGCCCCGACTGGTCGGCGGCAATACCAATGCCCCGACCATCATGATCGCGACGCTTGCCGCCGCCATGATCCTGGAGACCGCCCGATGACCCCGCCGACCTCGGACAGTATCCGTGCCCTGATCGAGGCCCAGCAGGCGGCTTTCGCCCAGGCCCCCCGGCGTTCGCTGGCCGACCGGCGGCGCGACCTCGCGATCGTGGAAGCGCTGGTGCTCGGGAATGAGGACGCCATTGCCGAGGCGATCGATGCCGACTTCGGCGGTCGGTCACGGAACGAGACGCGGCTGCTTGAGATCGCCGTCACCGCCCAGGCCGCCCGGCATGCCCGCAAGAACCTGGCGCGCTGGATGAAGGTCCGCACCGTGCCGACGCCGTCAACGGCCGCGCCGGGGCGATCCCTTGTCCGGCAGGAGCCCAAGGGCGTCGTCGGGATTGTCGCGCCCTGGAATTATCCGGTCCAGTTGAGCCTCGTGCCTCTGGTGGCCGCCCTGGCGGCCGGCTGCCGGGTCCTGATCAAGCCGTCCGAACTGACCCCCCGGACCAGCGAACTGATGGCCCGCCTGCTGGCCGAGCGGTTCCCGGCCGACCAGGTTGCGGTGGTGACGGGCGGTGCCGATGTCGCCGAGGTCTTCTGCAGCCAGCGCTTCGACCATCTGTTCTATACCGGCTCAACGCGGATCGGCCGTTCGGTGGCCCAGGCGGCAGCCCGAAACCTGACGCCCGTCACGCTTGAACTCGGCGGCAAGTCCCCGGTCATCGTCGATGCCGCGATACCGCTGGACCGCGTGGCGCATCCCCTGGCCTGGGGCCGGTTTCTGAATGCCGGCCAGACCTGCGTCGCGCCGGACTATGTGCTGGCCGTTGGCAATCGTGCCGAGGCCCTTGGCCAGGCCGTGATCCGGCAGGCCGGTGTCTTCTATCCCGACTTCGCCTCCAACCCGGACTACACGGCCATTGTCTCGGACCGGCACCATGCGCGGTTGACGGCGATGATCGACGAGGCGCGGCACCGGGGGGTGCAGGTCCTGCAGCTGCCCCACGACGCTGCGGCCCTAGCCGGAAGCCGCCGGATCGCCCCCACCGTGATGATCGACCCGCCCGCGGACCTGGCCGTCATGCGAGAGGAGATTTTCGGACCGGTCCTGCCGGTACTGAGCAGCGACTCCATCGCGGCGGCCTGCGCCCGGGTCGACGCCGGGGAACGACCCCTGGCCCTTTATGTATTCAGTGATGACCGGTCCATCGTCCGCCAGGTGCTGGACAGCACCCTCTCGGGCGGGGTTTCGGTGAACACGACCATGATCCACCTCTCCAATGAGCATCTGCCCTTTGGCGGCGTCGGCGAGAGTGGGTCAGGGGCCTATCACGGACAGCGGGGCTTTGAAGAGTTCAGCCATGCCCGCAGCGTGTTCGAGGCGGGTCGCTGGCACTCCAGCCGGCTGATCGCGCCGCCCTATGGGGCGGTGTTCCGTTTTGTTGCGGCGATCGCCCTCAAATCCTGAGCGGAGGCCCTTCCTCGGAGCAAGGCGCTGGACGGCGCTAAGGCAGGGTCCGGTAGCCGAGGAAGACGATCGCCAGCATGACCACCTCGACAGCGATCAGGGGCAGGGCCTCCGGCCCACTGCCGTCCACGACCGCGCTGAACAGCCGGCCCAGGATGATGACCGCGATCATGATCATCGGGATGATCAGAACATCCGAACGGTTGCGCACCGAGGCGTAGATCGCCGTGAGGCCGAACATCAGGAACAGGGCGAAGAAGTCTCCGCGCAGGGTCGAGAGTCCGACGGGACCGGTCGGTTCCAGGCCCAGTCGCAGGGCGACCCGGGCGGGCGCGAGCAGGAAGCCGGCGGCCAGCGGCAGGGTCAGGACCCCGAGGCCAAGGAGAACGATCCGGACGATGGTGATCAAGACATGGCCCTCTTGGCATTGCTGGTGACGGAACTGCATCCCGCGGAGGTCGGTAAGCTTCTGACCGTCGACCGCACGAAAACCCTAACCAGGACCGTATTCTGCGGCAAAGCCTAATCGTCGGAAGCCCACTTTATTTTGGCACTGATGGTGCTAACGTGGTCGTCAGGTCCGCCGCGTAAAAGCGAGACAGGACGAGGGAAGGCTCCAGCTTTCAACAGCATGGCAGCCAAGGGGAGGATTGTTATGAGAACCACCAAGAGACTCGGCGTTTCGCTTTTGTCGCTCACAGCGGCCATGGCCGTTTCCAATGCTGCCCTGGCACAGGACCCCCAGGGGGGGGCCTCGGAGCCGGCACGGCTGGACGAAATCATCGTTCAGGCGACCAAACGGGCCGAGAGCCTGTTCGACGTTCCCGTGGCTGTGACCGCCTATTCCAGCGAGCAACTCCAGGCCGCCCAGGTCCGCGATGTCCGCGACCTGCAGATTGTGGCCCCCACCCTTGCCGTCAACTCCAGCACCGGTTCGACCCAGACGGTCTTCACCATTCGCGGTATCGGCACCGCAGGCCAGAACACCGGGCTTGAGCAGTCCGTCGGCGTGTTCATCGACGGCGTCTATCGGGGCCGTCCCGGTGCGGCTCTCGGTGACCTCGCCGATGTCAGCCAGATCGAGGTGCTGCGCGGACCGCAGGGCACGCTGTTCGGCCGGAACACGTCCGGCGGCGTCATCGCCGTGCAGACAAGACAGCCCGAATTCGTCCCCGGGGGCCAGATCACGGCCTCTGCCGGCGACTATGCCCATCGCCAGTTCATGGCCACCGTCACCGGCCCACTGCTGGGCGACACCGTGGCGGGACGCCTGACTGCGACCTCGCAGGAGCGTGACGGCTATCTCGATGATTTCCGCGTGGGTGGTACCTACAACGACCGCTCGCGCTGGTCGGTCAAGGGCCAGTTGCTCTGGGATATCTCACCCGAAGCCACCCTGCGTTTGATCGCGGACCGTTCCGAGACGGAGGAGGTGTGCTGCGCGGCGGTGCCCGTATTCTATGGTCCGACCTCTGCGGCGATCGCGGCCCTCGGGGGTACGCTGCGCACCGGGACGGCAGGGTCCTATGGCGGCGTCGCCGGCCGCTTTGTCGACAACACCATCTACGACGTGGCGATGAACCCGACCACCCAGCCGCTCGACGACTCTTCCGTCGATCAGGGCTTTTCGGCCCAGCTGGACTGGAACCTGGGGGCGACTGACCTGACCGTCATCGCCTCGCGTCGCACCTTTGAGACCATGCCTACGGTCGATGCCGACTTCACCAACCTCAACCTGCTGTCCCAGACCACCGGTCAGGACATCACCGAGGGGTCTCTGGAAGTCCGGCTTGCCTCTGCCGATCCGGATGCCCGACTGGAGTGGCTGATCGGTGGCTTCCTGTTCAATCAGGATATCTTCGCCGATCAGGAACTCCGTTACGGCACCCAGTTCCGCGCCTATGTTGAGGCGATCACGCCGCGCGTGCCGGTCGCGCCCGGGGTGACCGTGCCGATCCTGACCCGTCTCGAGCAGGCCACGGGACGCCCCGTCGGGACCTTCCTGGCCCCCGGTGTCGCCGTCAACGACGACTATGACTACGAAAGCCGCAGCGCGGCCCTCTTCGGCCAGGCGACCTGGAACGCGACCGATCAGCTCGCGATCACGGGTGGCCTGCGCTATTCCCGTGAAGAGAAGAGCGCGGACTATCGCATCCAGTCCTTCGATCAACTCTCCCAGATCCAGTTCGTCGGGCCCCTGACCGCTTTCGCGGCGCTCCGGAGCCTGCAGCTCTATCCGGCGGTCAATCCGTTTTCTGCGGACATCAAGGATGACGATCTCTCCGGGACGGTCAGCGTGGCCTATGAGCTCTCCGATGAGGTCAATCTGTTCGCCCGCTACGCCCGGGGCTACAAGTCGGGTGGCTTCAACCTGAACCGCACGGCTGCGCAGACAGTCCCGGGCAACCCGGTGGCAGACCCCAACAAGGTGATTTTCGACCCTGAGGTCGTTGATGCCTTTGAACTGGGGACCAAGGTCCGCTTCTGGGACGGTCGGGGCCAGCTCAACGCCAACCTGTTCTTCCAGGCGCTCGAGGATTACCAGACCAACGCCTTTGACGGCACCAGCTTCCGGATCTCCAACGCCGGTGGAATGGAGAGCAAGGGACTGGAGTGGGACTATCGCATCCGGTTGACGGACAACATCATCATCGATGGCGGCGGCACCCTGCAGGACGTCCAGTTCACCGACTTCGCCAACGCCCAGTCTACCGCAGCCCAGGTCCTTGCCGGTCAGAACGTTCAGGACCTGAGCGGCAAGACGCCCAATTTCGTGTCCGACATCCTGATCTCGGGCGGCATCACCTATGAAAGGCCGCTGACCGGTTCCCTCGGTATGCGGGCCAATCTGAACTATCTGTACCGGTCGGAATACGCCACCGCCCAGGACCTCGACCCGCTCTCCTTCCAGGACGGCTACGTCTTGCTCAATGCCAGCGTCGGCATTGGCTCGCTTGACGAGGCCTGGGGGCTTGAGTTCTGGGTTCGCAACCTGACGGATGAGCGGGTCGCGAACATCGTGTTCGATACGGTCTTCCAGGCAGGCAGCCAGAGTGCCTTCATGGAGGCCCCGCGCACGATGGGTATGACCCTGCGTCATAATTTCTGACCGCGGGACGCCGGGTCAGGACCATGGGGCTCAAGGCGTTGATAGGGCCCATGGTCGCCCGGGCGATCACCTCGGACCGACGGCGCGATATGCGGCGGCGTCGGTTCGAGACCGCCCGGGTCCGGTCCGGAAAGCCTCATGAAGTCCTGTATTTCCATCAGGTCGACGATCCCTATTCGGCCCTGATGGCCGCCCGGCTTGCCGGGTTGGTCGCGCAATACGGGGTCGTGCTCACCCCCCGTCTGGTGCCCCCGCCACCCGGCTGGGCGGCCCCCGAGCGGGAGAAGCTGGCGGCCTATGCCCGGCGCGATGCGGCGCTGATTGCCCCGGCCTTTGGTCTGGAACATTTTGACCGGGTCACGCCGTCCGATGCGGAGTTAGATCGGGCGCAGTCCATTCTGCAGTCCGCGATCGACACGGGCCGTTTTGCCGAAGCGGCACCGATCGTCGCCCGGGCTCTCGGTTCGGGTGAGTCCCTGGATACGGCCGCGGCCGACTTCGGTTCGGCGACCCCGGCGACGGTCGCGAGGGCTCTGGAAGAGGGCGGCCGCCTGCGGGAACGGCTCGGTCACTATCTCGGCGCGATCCTGTATCATGCCGGTGAATGGTACTGGGGGCTTGATCGCCTCGGTGATCTGGAGATGCGGCTTCGGGCCCTGGGATGTGGCGGCGAGGGATCGGTCGCCCGGCTCCTGGCGTCGCGCCCGCAGCTGAAATTTGTCGAAACCGTCCGGGCCGCCGGCCCGGACACACCGGCGCTGGAGATGTTTCTCTCCTTCCGCAGTCCCTACACCTACCTCGCGATGGAACGGATCCGGGCGCTCGTAAGCCACTATGGGTTGGAGCTCCGCCTGCGTTTTGTCCTGCCCATGGTCATGCGCGGCCTTCCGGTCCCGGCGGCGAAGCGGACCTATATCCTGCGTGACTGCAAACGGGAGGCCGAGCGCCTCGGCCTGCCATTCGGCTCCGTCTGCGATCCGGTGGGACGGCCCGTGGAACGCGGTCTGGCGATACTGAACGGTGCCATGGCAACGGGCGCCGGCCCGGCTTTCGCCGACTCCTTCTTGCGCGGTGTGTTTGCCGAGGCGGTGGATGCCGGCTCCGACCGGGGTCTGCGTCAGCTGGTCGAACGGGCCGGGCTCGACTGGCAACAGGCGCTGGTCTGGATGGCGGATGAGAGCTGGCGCGACGTCGCCGAGGACAATCGTCGCTCCATGTTCGCCGATCAGCTCTGGGGCGTGCCCTCATTCCGGTTTGGAGCCCTCGCCACCTGGGGCCAGGACCGGCTCTGGCTGATCGAGCAGGCCATCATTGAAACCCTTGGGGGCCCCAAAGCCACCGCCCCAGACTTCGGAACCGGAACAGAACCATGACCCTTCGCCGCCTTGCACTCGCCGGCCTCGTCCTCGTTGTTCTGGTGGTCGGAGTGCTGATCGTGTTTCAGCGACCGATCGGGGCTGCATTGCTGGGGCGGGTCGCTGACACCCAGGTCGGTCGCGACAGTGTCGCTGACATGCCTGACGGTCTGAATGTCGCCCTGTGCGGCACCGGCTCACCCATGCCTGACCCGACCCGGGCGGGTCCGTGCAGCGCCGTGATCGTCGGCGGCAAGGTTTTCCTGATCGACAGCGGGGAGGGGGCTGCCCGCACGCTGTCGAGGATGGGTATTCCAGCCTCGCGGATTGAGGCGATCTTTCTCACCCATTTCCATTCGGACCATATCGACGGCCTGCCGCCGGTTCTGCTGCAGAGCTGGGTCAGCGGTACCCGGACCCGGCCGACGCCCCTGTATGGACCCGAAGGCGTTGAGCGTGTCGCCGCCGGCTTCAATGCCGCCTATGCGCTCGACACCGGCTACCGGGTCGCGCACCACGGCGCAGCCATTACGCCGCCCTCCGGTCAGGGGGCTGCCCCCGTCGCCTTCAGTATCGAGGGGGCTGCGGCGGCCAAGGGGCTGGTGGTCTACAGTGCCGATGGCCTGGTCGTGACGGCCTTCACCGTCCAGCATGATCCCGTCCATCCCGCCGTCGGCTATCGCTTCGACTATGCGGGTCGCAGCGTGGTCTTCAGCGGTGACACGGCCGTGTCGTCCCATCTGAACGCCATGGCGACCGGTGCCGATCTCCTGGTGCATGAGGCGTTGCAGCCGGCCGTGTTGTCGGTCGTCGAAAAGCGGCTGGATGAAAAGCGGCTTGCCAATCTCGCCCAGGTCATGCGCGACATCGTCGACTATCACGCCACCCCCGAACAGGCAGCCGATGCGGCCAAGGCTGCGGGGGTGGACACCCTGGTGCTGAACCACCTCGTCCCGCCCCAGCCCCTTGACTATGGCTATGCGGCCTTCCTCGGCGATGCCCGCAAGCATTTTGACGGACCGATCATCGTCGGCGAGGACGGCATGCTGTTCAGCCTGCCGCGCGGTGACGACAGCATGCAGCGCAGACGGCTGTTCTAGGGCCATCGGCGTTTCAGTTGACGCATGGGCTTCCAGCGAGAGGGGTTCATCACAGCGAACACAACGAGGTCACAGCGGACACGACGGGATCGAGGCCTTGGCACCAACGCCGATCGCTTCCTTCAAGCTCGGTTTTTCGTCGAAGGGAGGATCGGCGGCAAAGCCGCCCTTGTTTCCCTTAGATGCCAGGAAGGATCGACAATCGCGGCAAACGCTCGGTCCCGTCGTGTCCGTTGTGACCGCGTTGTGCTCGCCGTGATGAACCTTTCGACCTGCGTCAACTGAGCCGGCGAACGGTCCGGATCGGGATCGGTCTGTCCGGATCGCCGCGGGGGTTTATCCAGCCTGGGTGCGCGCGGCCAGCAGCAGCGAGCGCAGCGTGTGCTCCATCACCCGTCGGGCCTCGACCACGGTCAGCTGCTGGTCGCGGCGCATGCCGATCCATGTCGGCCAGGACGATGCCAGGACCATGGATCGCAGGAACAGCTCCCGATCCGCCTCTGCTGCCAGGCTGAGCGAGGTCGAGAAGACGGTGTTCAGGTAGTTGCGGTGTGTGACTTCATCCTCGCGCAGCATCCGGTCGATCACCGGATTCTGGGCCCGCATGGAGCGCGCGACGTCCCGGACGGGGCTGATGTACTCCCACAGCCGGCCCAGTCTCTGCGCCACTGCGGTGATGAGCTCGGGTTCCGGCAGGCTGCTGATATCGCGCGAATGAAACCGGGCGAAGACCTCGTCACGCTGCAGCTGGGTTGCTGCGACGATCAGCTCATTGGTATCGGCGAAATGCCGGAAGACGGAGCGCCGGGACACATTGGCCCGGTCGGCGACCGCGTCCATCGTCGGCATCTGACGCGTTTCGCGGACCAGGTCGAGCAGGGCCCGGGCGACGGCAGAGCGGCTGCGCTGGCTGCGGATGCGCCGGCCGTCGACAACAGACAGATCGCCCGCGCGTTCCAGCAAATTACTGCTCCAAATATTGACATCCGGAATGCCGAAATATTACGCATCCCGCGTGGCAATTCCAGCCACCTAAACCTGACCTGTTTCCATACCGGAGGAACGTAACATGACGCTAGACGAAATCACCTCGGAGATCCGGGGCCGCGTCGCGGCCAACGGTGGCATCAAGGGCAAGACGGTGAAGTTCCATTTCGGCGACGACGGAGCCATCCGGATCGACTCGAAGGGCGACGAAGCGCTGGTCGACAATGAGGACAGTGCCGCCGATTGCACGGTCAAGATCTCGAAAGACGACTTCCTCGAAATGGCTGCGGGCCGGTTGAACCCGACCGCCGCCTTCATGTCGGGCAAGATCAAGATCGAGGGCGACATGGGCCTTGCCATGCAGCTCGGCAATATCCTGAACTAGAGAACAGCCGGGCCGGTCCCTCACTCCGGGAGACCGGCCCACACCTCGCGGTTCCCGATCCGCTCAATGCGTCGGCGAGCCTTGAGGTCCAGCCATTGGGCCAGCCCCAGTGGCGCGAGCCAGGCGCGCACCGCGTCGCGCCCGTCCGGATCCAGCCGGTCAAAAGCGTCGGTCACCGACTGCAGTTTGAAGACACTGAAGGCCCTCAGGCCGGTCGTGACCGGTGTCCCCATCAGGTCGAACGTCACCGGCCCCCGGGGACGGCGGTTCCGGTCTTCTGACTGCAGAAGCTCACCGGCCGCGATATCCGGATGGTCGGCCAGCCATCGGTCCAGTGCCTCCACCTGGGCGGTCAGTTCGGCACTGTAGATCCCCGCCACGGCGGCGCAGACCGGACCAAGGGTCTCGGCCAGACCGTCATCCGCCGCATAGGCATGAGCCATATCCGGGAACTCCGGCATGTCGGCATCGGCCGCATTCATCCGCTCGACCCAGCGCAAGACGAAATAGGCCCGCCGCCGCATCTGGTCGGCCGGGTAGGGGTCGCGGCCCAGATGGGCATAGAAGGACGACAGCAGGCCGAAATCGCCGACGCTGGGCACGCCGCCCAGCAGATAGGGCGACTGGCGGAAATGCTGGTTCAGGGCGTCCAGCAGAGTCTCATAGGCCTGTTCGATGGCGGGTATGGTCTCGGCCGTGACACCCAGGACGGGCAGGTAGCCCCCCATCTTCGCCATCGGTCCTTCGGCGATCATCGGGACCTGCGACGGCTCGGCAGCGGGCGCGATCCCGGCGGCGAACCCGGCCTGGATAAAGGCATGGTTCTGTTCGGGAAAGCTCCAGCGATAGTGCATGCCGGTCCGGATCATGCCCTCATCCCCGAACAGTTCGAAAATGCGGGCGATGACCGACTGTCGGGGTCCGGTCGGATAGATCGATACCGGGGCCGGAAAGGCCTGTTCGATGTGGTCGAGAATGTCGGCCGTATCCTGGATGATGCCCCCGTCGGGCGTCTCCAGAACCGGGATCATGAACCGCCCCAGCGACGGCGCGATCACACCACCGAACCTCGGATCATTGACCAGCCGCTCCTGGAACGGAACGCCGCGCTTGCGCAGATAGGCCCGCGCCTTGCCGGTAAACATGGAGACCGGCATGCCGTAGAGGACATAGGGTTTGGTCATGGCTTTACCTCGTCAATGGGTGGGGCGACCCCGGCGATCACGCAGGCCGGGCTGGGGGGCGGGTTCGGGGCGGATCGGCCCTGACAGCAGCCGGCCGGCGGCTGGACCGAGCAGGCCGTTCATTGTGTCCCGGGCCGACGGGGGCAGGGCAGAGAACTCACGCTGCAGGCGTGACAGCCGCCCGGCCCGGTAGGGGATGGTCGGATAGCGGATGTCGTGGTCGCCCAGCCGGTACCGGACCTGGCCCTCGCCGGCAGAGAAGGCGGCGGCATTGGCCGCGAGTTCGGGCAGGAAACGGTCCACGATCAGGCTGATGATCCCGCCGAGATCGTCCGGGATCGAGGTGACGGACCGGGCGTCGGCTGTCCCGGTCCCGTCCAGCGCCCATACTCGCGTGACCCAGGCGGCAACGGACGGAGCCCGCGCCCGCATGATCCGGCCCGGGGTCGGGTCGCAATGGAAATGCCGGTACAGGGGACCGAACAGCCCGATATCAGCGCGTGTCGGCGCATCGCCCATGAGCCAGTCCCGACGGCTCAGGACCGGCTCCAGGGCCGCCAGCAGATCCAGATAATCGGCCTCGATCGCGGCCCGGTTCGCCGAGGTCACGCCCTCGCCCCGCAGATAACGGGCGCGCTGCCGCCACAGGATGGCCAGACGTCTGAGGGCGGGCGGGCCCGGGATGTCCCGCAGCATGCCGCGCGCCAGCCGGCCGCTCATCAGACGGGCATCCTCGGCGAAGGCCCAGCGATAGTAGAGGGCCGGGCGCCAAAGGTGTTCGTCGGCATAGGTCTCGATGAGTCCGGCCATGAAGGCACAGGCCGGGTCTGAAGGGGTCAGGGTCGGTTGGGGCCATTCGGTCTCGAGGGCGTCGATGATCCGGATCGTATCCGTCATCCAGCGTCCGTCGGGCAGTTCCAGCTGCGGCATCTGCTGCACGCCGGTGTGCCGGGCCAGCCGGCGAAAGCTGCCGACAGTCATCTCATCGAGTCGATAGGACAGGCCCTTGGCGCGCAGATAGCCCTCGAGCTTGCCCGTGAAGTACGACAGATCCAGTCCATGCACGATCAGCATTGAAACACTCCGGCCAGATCGATTGACCGGCCTCGCCACCATCATCATTATGGCAGCCTGAATGCCAATAGTAGATCGTTCCAACCCCTGCGGCGGAGGTTAATTTGCACGAGGATCTGGTCGGGACGGGACTCTATCAGCTCAAGGGCGCGATCGGTTCGCCCTATTCGATGAAGATGCGCGCGGTCCTGCGGTATCGGCGCATTCCGTTTGTCTGGCAGGGCGGTCTGGCCGGATTTGTCGCCGCCCAGGCGATGAAGGCCAAGGTGGTACCCGTGCTCGTCACACCGGAGGGCGAGGCCTGGAACGACTCCACCCGGTTGATCCAGCAACTCGAGGCCTGGCACCCCGGCGCGCGCAGCCTGGTTCCGACCGATCCCGGTGTGGCCTTCCTGTCGCTGCTGCTCGAGGACATGGCCGACGAATGGCTGTCCAGGGCCATGTATCTCTACCGCTGGGCCCGGCCTGTGGATCAGGAACAGATGAGCCGCTGGCTGGCCTTTGACGCCATGCGGGGGGGCGGTGCCGATGCCATCGTCGAACAGGCTGTGGTCTGGCGGGACCGTCAGGTCGGGCGGCGCGATCTCGTAGGTGTCGGCGAGGCGGCCCAACCCGTCATCGAGGCCTCGGCCGCCCGGATCATGTCCGCCCTGAACCAGCGGGTGGTCGAGCGCGGCTTCCTGTTCGGCGATCGCCCGAGTGCGGCGGACATGGCCTTCTACGGCCAGCTGACCCAGCTTGCCACCGACCCGACGCCCCAGGCGCTCATGAGGGACCACTATCCCTGGCTGTTCCGCTGGGTGCAGATCACCGATGACCTTTCGGGAGATGCTGAGGGCCAGTGGGATGAGGATGTCGACTCGCCGGCCCTGAGGGCCCTGCTTGTCCAATGCGCGACCCACTATCTGCCCTGTCTCGACGCCAATGCCGCGGCCGTGCAGCAGGGGCAGGCGACCTTCTCCTACCAGGCCGGCGGCGTTGAACTGTCCCAGCCGACGGATCGCTACCAGGCCAAATGCCTGCAGGCGGTCCGCACGGCTTTCGCGGGTCTGGATCGAGAGACACGCGCGCGGCTCGATCCTGTTCTGGTAGAAACAGGCTGTTACCCGCTGCTCGCCAGCGACGGATCAAAAGGAGTTGGGGCATGACGGATCAGGACCCGAAGAAGTGGTCATTTCGCCAGCTTGATCGTCGGTCGCTGCTGATCGGAACGGCGGCCGGGACGGCAGCGGCGGCCGGGGGTGCCCTGGCGATCGGGGCGATCCGCGAGGCGACGGCCCCCTATATCACCCCCGCCGCGGTGCCGGCCGGCGCGGCTGCGAGAGTGCGCGAGTCGTTCCGGGACTCGCGCCCGTCCTATTCGCGTGAGCCGACGGCGCCGCAGGGGGCACCGAACATCATCACCATCGTCATGGATGACGTCGGTTTCGCCGATCTGGGCTGTTACGGCAGCGAGATCCGAACCCCGGCCTTCGACGCCCTGGCCGGGGCGGGCGTCCGCTATTCCAACTTCCGCACCTGCGCCATGTGTTCGCCGACCCGGGCGGCGCTGCTGACGGGGCTGAACTCGCATTCGGCGGGCATGGGCTGGCTGGCGGACATCGACGCCGGCTATCCGGGCTATCGCGGCGACCTGACACGCGAAGCCGCCACCATGCCCGAGATCCTGCGCGATGCCGGCTGGTCAACCTTCCTGGTCGGCAAATGGCATGTCAACAATTCGGGCAGCAGCGGTCCCAACGGGCCCTATCATAACTGGCCGACCTCGCGCGGCTTTGAGCGCGCCTACTGGTTCCAGGGCCATTCGACCGACTATTTCAAACCCTCGACCCTGCATGACGGGGTGGTGCCGGTCCAACCGCCTGTCTCGGACGACTACTATGTCTGCGACGACCTGACCGACCGGGCGATCAGCTACATCCGGACGCAGAAGGCCCTCTCGCCGGACAAGCCCTTCCATCTCCAGCTGGCCTTCCCCGGTCCCCACTCGCCCCTCCAGGCCCGCGGTCGTGAGCGTGACGCCTACAAGGGTCAGTATGACATCGGCTGGGATGCCGTCCGGGCGGCCCGGCTGGCGCAGCAGAAGGCGATGGGGCTGGCACCGGCGACAACCAGCCTGCCGCCGCTGTCCTTCGGCACCCGCCCCTGGGCCGAGCTGAACGCCGTCGAGCGGCGGGTTTTTGCCCGCTACATGGAGGTCTATGCCGCCATGATCACCAATATGGACAGCAATGTCGGGCGGCTGATGGAGACCCTGCGCGATCTGGACCAGGCGGACAACACCATCGTCCTGGTCATGTCCGACAATGGGGGATCCGGCGAAGGAACCCCCGAGGGATCGCCCAATGTCTTCGCCCCGGCGTTCGGTCGGCCGGTGCCGGTCGAGAAGGCCGCCGAGCTCTATGATGTGATGGGCGAGGACGCGACCTTCCCCCACTACCCGATGGCCTGGGCCTGTGTTTCGAACACGCCTTTCCGCCTCTACAAGCAATATGCCCACCTCGGTGGCGTCGCCGACCCGCTCATCGTGTCCTGGCCCCGCCGGATCAGGGACAAGGGCCGGGTCCGGGAAAAATTCGTCCACGTCGTCGACGTCATGCCGACCCTGCTGGAAGCCGCCGGCGTCGCCCGGCCGGAGACCTATCTCGGCGCCCCGCAGAAGCCGTTGGAGGGTGCCAGTTTCCTGCCCAACCTCCTGTCGGACCGGGCCCCGACCCGGACCGGCCAGTATTTCGAACTGGGCGGTAACCGGGCCTATGAGGATGGCCGCTGGCGACTGGTCAGCCGGCACAAGCGGGGCACCCTGCAAGAGGACGATGTCTGGGAACTCTACGACCTGGAGAATGACTTCAACGAGAGCCGGGACCTTGCGGCGGCCAATCCCGAGGTCGTGCAGCGGCTCCGGGCCGCATGGCAGGCCGACGCCGAGAAATACAACGTCTTCCCGCTGGATGACCGCAGCCTCATGCTCAAACTCGTGCAGGACCGGCAGGCGAAGGGCCTTCGGGCCCGGTGGGATTTCCGGCCCCCGGTCGAGCCGCTCGCGCCGGACGTGTCCCCCCTTGTCTGTGGCCTCGATCACAAGATCACCGTTGATCTGACCTGGGCACCGGGACAGGACGGGGTGCTGCTGGCATCCGGGTCCAAACACGCCGGCTATGTGCTGTATGTCGAGGACGGGCGGCTGACCTATGAATACAGCCTGGTGCCGTGGAGCGAGCGGATCGTCGCCAGTATCCCGCTGGCACGGGGCCGGAACAGCGTCCGCTATGTCCAGACCATGACGGCCCGCCCGTTTGACGGTCGCGGCACCCTGTTCGTGAATGGTCGCAAGGCCGGCGAGCGAACCTATGAACAGGTCCTGTTTTCGCCGGGCTATGACGGTTTCTCGATCGGGGCCGATGGCGGCAACCAGGTCTCGGCCCGCTACTCGGGGCCGAACCCCTTCGGCGGCACGATCGAGCGGGTCCTGATCGAGGTCGACAACAAGCCGACCAATCCCCTTGAAATCCAGCGCTTCCTGGATCGCATGGGCATGACCGTATGAGCCCAGGGGCGGCGCTCGCGACCATGGTGACCATACCGGGTGGCGTCTTCCACCTGGGATCGGACGACCACTATCCCGAGGAACGCCCGTTGCGGGCGGTCGAGGTCCCCGGCTTTGCCATCGACATCGGCCCGGTCACCAATGCGGCCTTCGCCCGGTTTGTCGCCGAGACCGGATGGGTCACGACCGCCGAACGGCTCGATCCGCCGGGCTCGGCGGTTTTTGCCATGACTGCGGGGGCCGTGGACCTGGGCCGCCCGGACCAGTGGTGGCGGTTCGTCGATGGCGCTGCCTGGCACTGTCCGCAGGGCCCGGGTTCGTCGATCGCGGGCCGCGAGGATCATCCGGTGGTCCATGTCTCGGCCGAGGATGCCAGCGCCTATTGCGCCTGGGCCGGCAAACGTCTGCCGAATGCACGGGAGTGGGAGGTCGCCGCGCGTGGGGGCCTGGACCGGGCCGTCTATGCCTGGGGTGACAGTCTTGCGCCGGGCGGGCGGCTGATGGCCAACATCTGGCGGGGCGCTTTCCCCTGGTGGTCAGAGGTTCCCGAACCCGGAACCACGCCCGTCGGGACCTATCCGGCCAATGGCTACGGGCTGTTGGACATGATCGGTAATGTCTGGGAATGGACCTCGGAACCCTTTGACCAGACCTCGGCCTGCGGCTGTAGCGAGGGTGCGGCCGGCGCGGTCCGCCAGACGCTGAAGGGCGGTTCCTACCTCTGTGCCGCTGAATATTGCGCGCGCTACCGGCCCGCCGCTAGAACCGGACTGCCTCCCGAAACCTCGACCGGACACATCGGTTTTCGATGTGCCGTGGATCTGACTTCCAGCCTGGACGAAGCCCCATGATTTCGCTCTATACCTCGCCGACCCCGAACGGCTGGAAGGCCTCCGTAGCCCTTGAGGAACTGGGCCTGCCCTATCAGGTGCACGCCATCGACCTGCTGTCGGGCGCGCAGCGGGCACCGGACTATCTGGCGATCAACCCCAATGGCCGTATCCCGGCCATCGTCGATCATGAGGCCGATGATTTCGCGGTCTTCGAATCCGGCGCGATCCTGATCTATTTCGCCGAAAAGACCGGCCAGCTGATGCCTGCGGATGCCAAAGGGCGCAGTCGCGTGCTTCAGTGGCTGATGTTCCAGATGGGCGGGATCGGCCCGATGATGGGACAGGCCAATGTCTTCCATCGCTATTTCCCCGAGAAGATCCAGGTCGTGATCGATCGTTACCAGGGCGAGAGCGGACGACTGTTCGGCGTCCTTGACCGGCAGCTGGCGGATCATGAATGGCTGGCCGGGGACTATTCCATCGCCGACATCGCCAACTGGTGCTGGGTCCGGACCCACAAATGGTCCGGGGTGGACATCGCACCGTTCGAACACCTTCAGCGCTGGGTCGCGGCCATTGCGGCCCGTCCGGCGGCCCAGGCGGGCATCAAGGTGCCTTTCGACCTCGAGGCCATGATGGCGGCGACCCGTGGCGGTGCCGAGACCTTCGCCCGTGGGGGGCAGACCCTCGTCAACATGGGTGGGTCCAAGGATTGACCGGCATGTTTTCCGCGCTCGGGCGCGAGGTTCGGTTCCTGCGGGGCGGACTGCGCATGCTGGCCCGGATTTCCCGTCTCAAACCGGGCTCCGGCGTCAATCTCGCCGATGACCTCGAAGCGGCGGTCGACCGTCATGCCGCGCGGGTTTCAATCCTGTTCGAGGCGGAGCGCTGGACCTATGCCGACCTCGAGAGCCGGGCCAACCGCTATGCCGCCTGGGCGCTGGACCGGGGGCTGAAGCCGGGTGCCACGGTCGCCCTGTTCATGGAGAACCGGCCTGACTATCTGGCGATCTGGTTCGGCATGGCCAAGGTCGGATTGTCGACGGCCCTGATCAATACCCAGCTGACCGGGGCCGGGCTGGCCCATTGTGTCGACACCGCCGGGGCCGATCATGTCATCGTCGACGCCCCGCTGGCGGAGTCCTGGCGGTCTGCCCGGGCCCATCTGCGGACGGCGGCGACCGCCTGGCTGTCCGGTGGGGTGGCCGAGGATTTCGCTGCGCTCGACCCCTTGCTGCTGGACGCCTCGCCCGCGCGCCCCGACCGAAAGCGGCGCGCCGGCATCCGGGCCGAGGACCTCGTCCTGCTGATCTATACCAGCGGCACGACCGGCCTGCCGAAGGCTGCGCGGATCACCCACCTGCGCATGTTGCTGACCATGCATTCCTTTGCCGCGGCCACCGGATCGACAGCGCGCGATGTGATCTATGCGCCCCTGCCGCTCTACCACACGGTCGGCGGGGTCTGTGCGCCCGGCATCGCGCTGACGGTGGGCGGGGCCATCGCCCTGCGCCGCCAGTTCTCGGCCAGTGCCTTCTGGAGCGACTGTGTCCGCTTCGATGCCACCCTGTTCCAGTATATCGGCGAGCTCTGCCGCTATCTGCTCAATGCGCCGGACCATCCGGACGAACGTCGGCACAGGCTCCGGCTGGTCATCGGCAACGGGCTGAGGCCGGACGTCTGGGACCGGTTCCAGGCGCGGTTCGCCATCCCCCGGATCCTGGAATTCTACGGCGCGACCGAAAGCAATCTGACCCTGTTCAACCTCGATGGCGGGCCGCATGCGATCGGTCGGGTTCCGACCTATATGAAGGGGGCGGTCAATGTGGCCCTGATCCGGTTCGACCCTGTCGCGGAGGCTCCGGTCCGGGAAACCTCCGGCCGCTGCATCCCCTGTGTCGAGGGCGAGGTCGGTGAAGCCATCGCCCGGATCGACCCCGCCAAGGCCCAGATGCGGTTCGAGGGCTATTCCGACGCCGGTGCGACCGAGAGCAAGATTCTCCGCGACGTGTTCGAGCCGGGGGATGCCTGGTTCCGGTCGGGCGACCTGATGCGCTCGGACCGGCTCGGCTATTTCTATTTCGTGGACCGGATCGGGGACACCTTCCGCTGGAAGGGCGAGAATGTCTCCACCGCCGAGGTCGCCGGGGTGATCGCCGCCGTGCCGGGGATCCTCGAGGTCAATGTCTATGGCGTGGAGATTCCCGGCTGCAGCGGCCGTACCGGCATGGCCAGCCTGGTCGTCGACGAGGCCCAGTTCGACCCGGCCCGGGTTCGCGAGGCGGTGCATGCGGGCCTGCCCGGCTACGCACGGCCCCTGTTTCTGCGCCTGACCCGGGCCATGGAGGTGACGGGTACGTTCAAACAGAAGAAGGCCGAGGCCATCCAGGAGGGGTTTGACCCCCGGACCGTCGCCGATACCCTGATGTTCGATGACCCTCGCCATGAGGCCTATGTGCCTCTGTCGCCCGCGCTTCATGCCGAGATCGTTTCCGGGGCCCTGCGGCTATGACCGGTGGGCCGGGCCGTGTCGTCATACTGGCCGCCCTGGTCATGGCGGGACTGGCCATGACGGGACTGGGCAGCTGCGGTCCGGCTGCCCGGATCGCCCCGGTGGTCTGCCCTGCGACCCCGACGACGGATCAACCTGGACAACTGATCGATGTGCCGGCCGGACGCTTCCTGATGGGCGACGACGTCTATGCCGATGAAGGCCCGCCGCGCCATGAGACGGTCGCGGCCTTCCGCATCGATGCGACCGAGGTGACCAATGCCCGGTTCGCCCGTTTTGTCGAAGAGACCGGCTATGTCACGGTCGCTGAGCGGCCGGTCGATCCTGCCCAGTATCCCGGCATCCCGGCGGCAGCGCTGCAGCCGGGTTCTGCGGTCTTCCGGTTCGACAGTGCGCGGTTCGATGCCGGCAATCCCGGGACCTGGTGGACCTTTGTTCCCGGCGCATCCTGGCGCCACCCCGAAGGACCCGGCAGTGACCTGAAAGGGCGGGACTTCCTCCCGGTGGTTCATATCGCCCTGGCCGATGCCCAGGCCTATGCGCGGTGGGCCGGACGTCGCCTGCCGACAGAAATCGAATGGGAATGGGCCGCGCGGTCGGCGGATGCCGCCGCCGGAAACCCTAGCCGTCAGCCGTCCGAGGCCAATACCTGGCAGGGTGTGTTTCCGGCCCGGAACACGGGTCAGGACGGCTATGAGGGCGCTGCCCCGGTCGGGTGTTTCAAGGCCAACGGCCTGGGCATTCACGACATGATCGGCAATGTCTGGGAATGGACCTCTGATCCCTACCGACAGACCCGGACCGTGACGGTCGCGCCGGGCGAGCCGGGGGCGGATCCGCGCCAGCCGGGCGTCGCGGTGGGGGTCATCAAGGGTGGCAGCTATCTGTGTGCGCCCAACTATTGCATGCGCTACCGGCCGGGCGCGCGCCAGGCCCAGGACCTGACCCTGGGGGCCTCCCATGTCGGTTTCCGCACGGTTGCGCCGATGCCGTGATCAGGCCCCGGTCTGCAGCTCATAGTCCCGCAGCCGGAACCGCCGCAGCCGCTGCCGCAGCCGGCTGGCGCTCCATGGCCAGTTGGTGCTGTTGCGGCCGTTCCGGTCGATGAAATAGCTGGTGCAGCCGCCACTGTTCCAGACGCTGGACTGCAGGGCCGCCTGCACTTCGTCATTGTAGGACCGGCAGACCTCGGCGCGGACCGACAGGGTGGTGATCTTCTGCGCCCCGGCCTGACGCAGGGCGTCCATGATGTAGTCCAGCTGCGCCTCGATCATCACAAAGGCCGAGGAGAAGGTGTAGAGGTTCGGCCCGAAGGTCAGGAAGCAGTTGGGGGCGTCCGGGGCCGTGGTGCCGAGGTAGACTTCCGGGCTGCCCTGCCACTGGTCGGCGAGCGACCGCCCGCTGGTCCCGATGATGATCTCCGCGACCGGTGGATTGGCGACCTCAAAACCGGTCGCGAAGATGATCAGATCGACCTCGCAGGACGCGCCGTCGGTCGCGATGATCGTATTGCCCTGAACCTCCGCGACCCCGCTGACCACCGTCACATTCGGCCGGGCCAGGGCGCGATACCAGCTGTTGGACTGGAGGATGCGCTTGCAGCCGATCGCGAAGTCCGGCGTCAGCTTCTTGCGCAGGGCCTCGTCCTCGACGCCACGCGCGATGTTCCGGCGTGCGCTCGCCTCCAGCCTCTGCCGGGCCTTGGGCCGGCTGAGGCTGCCGTTCAGTCGTTCAAAGGCCCGGTAAAGCACCTGCCGGAGCAGGGACTGCAGGATCGGAAAGCGCTCGAACCGGCGCTGCCAGGTCTCTGAAACGGCGACGTCCATCTTGGGCAGTACCCAGGGCGGCGTCCGCTGGAACAGGGTCAGGTGTGCCACGCGATGCTGGATGGCGGGCAGGAACTGGATGGCCGAGGCACCGCTGCCGATGACCGCGACCCGCTTGTCCGTCAGGTCGTAGTCGTGATCCCACCGCGCCGAATGAAAACGGGCACCGGCAAAGCTCTCCAGTCCCTTGATGCGCGGCAGGCGGGGCTGGTGCATCGGCCCACAAGCCATGATCACGAAATCCGCCGTGAACCGGCCGGCACTGGTCTCCAGCCGCCAGAGCCGCCTGTCCGGGTCCCAGACGGCCTGTTTCAGCTCGTGATTCAACCGGACGAACGGCAGGATGCCGAACTGCGCCGCGACCGCCCGGCAATAGTCCCGGATCTCTGCCTGGGGCGCAAAGAAGCGGCTCCAGCGCGGGTTCGGCGCAAAGGAATAGGAATAGAAGGCCGAGGGGATGTCGCAGGCGCAGTCCGGATAGGTATTGTCGCGCCAGACCCCGCCGATCTCGCCCGCCTTTTCCAGAAGCTGGAAGGCGATCCCGGCCTGGCGCAGCCGGATCGCGGCACCGATGCCGGCGAAACCGGCGCCGACTACGATCACCCGGACATGTTCGCTCCCGGATGCCGACTCCGTCCCGACGCGGTCGGGCTGGTTCGTCCGGGTCGCTGAACGCATGTCAATTCTTCCCCGATCCCGCCGCGCCTGCGACGGATTCGTCCGACGCACATCCGGCCCCTGCGGGTGCGGTGATGATGGATGGGCGTCCGCCGGAATGCAATGTCAGTTTCGGAACACAATTTCCGTTCCGGCTTGATGGTCTCAGGATTTGATCGTAGACCCGACCGGTGAGCAATACAGCATCAGTGATCGCCCCGGTGACCCGGGCGGAACGTCAGCGCTTGCAGTTACGGCAAGAAATAATTGATGCCGCCTTCATGGAGTTTTCTGAACGCGGCTACCATCAGACCGGAATTTCTCACATCGCCAAGCGTCTCGGCATCGGTCATGGGACGTTCTACAGATATTTTGAGAACAAGCGCGACATCCTCGAACATGTCATCGACAGTGTCTGCGACAAGATCCGGCTTGCCATGGCCGAGGCCAATGCCCCGACGGCCAACCGGACGCTGGAAGACTATGAGGCCCAGCTGGCGCGCCTTGGGGTCTCATTGAGCAAGATCCTCCATGAGACGCCGGGCCTGTTCCGGATCCTGCTGCTGGAGGCGACCTCGATCGATCCGGAGATGACGCGCCGGATCACCGACTTCTTCGACTGGTGCGCCCGACAGGTCGACGCCTATTTCGAAAACGGCATGCGGCAGGGCTTCCTGCGCAGCGATCTCGACAGACAGGCCACGGCCCATGTGCTGGTCGGCATGATCTTCAGCACCATCCTCATGACGATCAATGGGGGTGACCCCGATCTTCTCAAACGGATGAATTCCGCCGTCAGGCGCATGCTTCTGGACGGTATCGCCAATCGCCCGGATTTCCAGAACAGGTATTAATCACAATGACTTATGCCATCGATCCCGAACTGGCGCCGTTCGTTGCCTCGATCCCGTCGGGCTCGTTCGTCGACCCGGTCCCGGCGCGCCGTTTCTTCGAGGATGTGAATGCCATGCTGTCGGCCGGGATCGATACCAGCGCGCTGGTCATCGAGGACGGCTCGGTGCCGGGCGAGGCCGGACGGCCGCCGGTGCCGATCCGTATCTACCGGCCGAAGGATGCCCCGGATGTCTCGGCGGCCATTCTGCAGATCCACGGCGGCGGTTTCGTCGTCGGCAGCCTGGAGACCGAACACGGCCTGGCCGTGCATAACGCCGTCAGCCTGGGCGTGACCGTGGTCACCGTCGACTATCGGCTGGCCCCGGAGAATCCCTATCCGGCCGGACTGGACGACTGCTATGCCGCGCTGGTCTGGATGCATCAGCAGGCCGAAGTGCTGCGGATCGATCCTGCGCGGATCGCGGTCTATGGGGTCAGTGCCGGCGGTGGTCTGGCCGCCGCCCTCTGCATCCTGGCCCGGGACCGGTCCGGGCCGGCCATCTGTTTCCAGCATCTCAGCATCCCGGAACTGGACGACCGGCTGGACACCCCCAGCGCCCGGGCCTTTACGGATACGCCGATCTGGAAACGGTCTCTGGCCGAGACCAGCTGGGACTACTACCTGGGGTCAGCCTGGCGGCGCGGGGCGGACGATGTGCCGGTCCTGGCCGCACCGGCGCGGGCGACCGATCTCGCCGGCCTGCCTCCGGCCCTGATCAACACCATGGAGTTCGACCCGCTGCGTGATGAGGGCCTGCTCTATGCCATGCAGCTCCTGCGCGCCGGTGTCAGTGTCGAGGTGCACAGCTATCCGGGAACGTTCCACGGCTCGGCCATCTTTCCGGCCCGGGTCAGCCGGCAACAGGCCCGGGACAGCGAGGACGCCCTGCGCCGGGCCTTGCGCTGAACCGCATCGGCCTGACCGGCGCTGCCGGCCGCCGGGCAGGCCGATCCAGCCTTCGTTTCAGTGCCCGAGGGTCAGATCCGTTCGAGCGCGAGGGCGACGCCCTGTCCCACGCCCACGCAAAGGGTGCAAAGCGCGCGCCGGCCACCATTGGCTTCCAGGGCGCGGACCGCGGTCAGGGCCAGGCGGGCACCGCTGGCCCCTAGGGGATGCCCCAGCGCGATCGCGCCGCCGTGAGGGTTCACATGGGGTGCGTCATCGTCGAGGCCCAGCTGCCGCAGGACCGCGAGGGCCTGGCTTGCAAAGGCTTCATTCAGCTCGATGACATCGAAGTCGGCGATCTCCAGGCCGAGTCGGTCCAGAAGCTTGCGGGTTGCCGGCACCGGCCCGATGCCCATGACAGCAGGATCGACGCCTGCGGTCGCCATGCCCAGGATACGGGCTCGCGGGACAAGGCCATGGCGGACAGCCTCGGCTTCCGAGGCGATGATCAGGGCCGCGGCCCCGTCATTGACGCCTGACGAGTTCCCGGCCGTGACCGAGCCACCGTCGCGAAAGGGAGCGCGGAGCTTTGCGAGCCCCTCCAGAGTCGTGTCCGCGCGCGGATGTTCATCCTCGCCGAAAGGCCGGGTTCGGCCCTTCGCATCGGCGACCTCCATGCCGATGATCTCCTCCGCAAGGAAGGCCTTCGAATTGGCCGCCCTTTGCTGGCTTCTCAGTGCAAAGGCGTCCTGGTCCTCGCGGCTGATCTGGTAGCGAGCGGCGACATTCTCGGCCGTCTCCGGCATGGAATCGACGCCATGGGCGGCGCGCATGGCCGGATTGATGAAGCGCCAGCCGATCGTGGTGTCGTGAATCTCCGCCGTCCGCTGGAAGGCGCTCTCGGCCTTGGCCATGACGAGGGGAGCTCGCGTCATGGACTCGACGCCTCCGGCGATCGCGAACCCGATCTCTCCGGCGCGGATGGCCCGCGCAGCCGATCCGACGGCGTCGAGCCCCGAGGCACAGAGACGGTTGATGGTGGTGCCCGGGACCGAGGTCGGGAGACCCGCCAGCAGGGCGGCCATCCGGGCGACATTCCGGTTGTCCTCGCCGGCCTGGTTGGCGCAGCCGAGGAAGACCTCGTCCAGCAGGGACCAGTCCACCGAGGGGTTGCGTTCTACCAGTGCCTTGATCGGAGTCGCCGCCAAATCGTCAGCCCGCGTAAACGCCAGGGCCCCACCGAAGCGGCCGATGGCTGTACGGACGGCGTCGCAGATGTAGGCTTGGGTGCTCATGGTCCAGTCTTTGTCCTTGTCCCGGCGGTCATCTAGCATCAAAAGGGCAAAAGACTAGTCTTTGCCTTGGGGTGGGAGTTGGCATCATGATTCTGCATTGGTCACCGAAGTCACCCTTCGTCCGCAAGGTCATGGTGGCCGCCCATGAGAAGGGGCTGACAAACAGGCTGGCGCTGGTCCGCAATCCGGTCGCGATGACCGCGCCCAATGCGGAGCTGATGCGGGCCAATCCGCTCAGCAAATTGCCGACCCTGGAGCTGCCCGACGGAATCGTCCTGCAGGACTCGGGCGTCATCTGTGCCTATCTCGATGCGCTTGAGGGCCCGCCGATCCTTTTTCCCTTAGCCGGGCAGGCCTTCTGGCAGGTCCAGGCGCGCCATTCCCTCGTAAACGGACTGCTCGATGTGCTGATCCTCCTGCGAAACGAACGCGAGCGCCCCGACGGTGCCCGCTCCCAACCTCACATCGATGCGTTCGAGGTCAAGAAGGCCGCCGCGCTGAGGGAAATCGATTCCTGGGCGCTGGAGACCTGCGGTCAGACCATCGACATCGTCCAGATCACCACCGGATGCCTGCTCGGCTATCTGGACTTCCGCTTCGCAGACGAGGACTGGCGCGGTGCCTATCCGACGCTGGCGCAGTGGTATGAGACCTTCGCCGCGCGCCCCTCGGCGATCGCGACCGTGCCGTCATGAGCCTCGACCCGATCCCCGGCCGGCCGGTGCGTTCACCACAGGAGCCACTGCCTGAAGGGGCGTGCGACTCCCACACCCACATATTCGGCCCGTTCGAACGGTTCCCGCTGGTCCATCCGCCGGCCTTCCCCGCGCCGCTGGCACCGGTCGCGGTGCACCAGGCCTACTGGGCGCAGACAGGGCTGGACCGCGCCCTTCTGGTCCAGCCCGCCCACTACGGGTTCGATCACTCAGGCCTGGTGGACGCGCTTGCCGCCTGCCCGAATACGCGCGGGGTCGCCCTCGCCGATGGCAGCACAAGCCCGCCCGTACTCGAGGCCCTGGCCGGCGCTGGGGTTGTGGCCCTCCGGTTTTCCGACTTCCCGGCCCCGGGCGGCGGTGTCCGACCGGGCAGTGTCAGCCTCTCTCACCTGCAAGCCCTTGCGCCGGTCATGCGCGAGCTTGGACTGCACGCCCAGATCTGGGCACCCGCTGAAACGATCGTGGAGCGGCTGCCGCAACTGCGCGCCGTCGGCATACCGGTTGTTCTGGATCACATGGGCATGCCGGATCCGGCGAAGGGCGTCGCCGATGCGGCGTTTCAGCAGCTGCTGCGGGCGGCAGCCGACGGCACCGTCTGGGTGAAGCTCTCGGTCTGCCGCGTGTCGCAACAGGCACCGGACTATGCTGACGCCGAGCCGTTCCATCGGGCGTTGGTGGCCGCTGCGCCGGACCGCATGCTCTGGGCGTCGGACTGGCCCTTCATCCGCATGGACAATGGGGGCCCCGACGTGGGGCTGCTTCTGGACCGGTTCACCGCCTGGCTGGACGGAGACAGGGGCCTGCGGCAACGAATTCTGGTGGACAATCCGGAAGCGCTATTCGGCTTTGACCCTGCTAAAAAAGCTAATAAGCTAGCCTAAAGAAAACAATGTCTGACGCATCCACGCGTCACTTGGGCGAGGGAATCGAATGGCCGCAGCACACGCACCGGGGACGCCCGCAGCCGAACTGGACGAAACCTATCGCATCGTCTCGCGTCGACTGATCCCCTTCCTCGTCGTCTGCTACATCATGGCCTACATCGACCGGTCGAACATCGGGATCGCCAAGCTCGGCTTCATGGACACGCTCGGCTTTTCCGAGGCCGTCTACGGTCTTGCGGGCGGGCTCTTCTATCTCGGCTACAGTCTGTTCGAGGTGCCCAGCAATCTCTGGATGAAGCGTATCGGCGCCCGGCTGACCATCGCCCGGATCATGTTCCTGTGGAGCCTGTTCTCAGCCATGACCGCCTTCATGCTGGTCCCCTGGCATTTCTACACACTCCGGTTCCTGCTCGGGGTCGCCGAGGCCGGCTTCTTCCCCGGGGTTCTGCTTTATCTCAGCTACTGGGCCCCCGCCGCCCGTCGGGCTCGCATGACGGCCCAGTTCATGGCGGCCATGGCGCTGGCCGGGATCATCGCCAATCCGCTTGGCGGGGTCATCATGACCAGTATGGAAGGCGTCGCCGGGCTTCATGGCTGGCAGTGGCTGTTCCTGATCGAGGGCCTTCCGGGCTGCGCCCTGGCCATCGTGGCCTTCTTCTACCTCACCAACAAACCGTCCGAGGCGAAATGGCTGACGGACCGGCAGAAGACACTCCTTGCGGAAGATCTCGAACGGGAGGCCGTCGTGACCGGGGTGCAGAAGCACGGCCGCTTCGTCGATGCCATCAAGGATCCGCGCTTCTTCAGTCTCGCCATCATGGCTGCGGCCATGATTTCAGGTCTGGCCGGTCTTGCCCTGTGGATCCCGACCATCATCCGGGAGTCCGGGATCAAGGACATGGTGACGGTGGGCTTGCTCTCGGCGCTGCCCTATGTGTTCGGCGTCGTGGCCCAGCAGATGATCGCCCGCAGCTCTGATCGTCGGCAGGAGCGGCGGTGGCATGCGGCGGCACCCGCCCTGTTCGGTGCCCTGTCCTGGCTCTGTCTGCCTCTGGCCCAGGGCAATGTGGTCCTGTCGGTCATGGCGGTCTGTGGCATAGGCATCGGCATGTTCGGCGCGACCGGGCCGTTCTGGAGCCTGCCGGCGACCTATCTGAAGGGTACGGCCGCTGCCGGCGGCATTGCCATCATCACGAGCTGCGGGGCCGCTGCCGGCTTCGTCAGCCCGATCATCGTCGGCTGGTTGATCGACCATACCGGCTCAATGGCCTCGGCCCAGATCTATTTCGGTACCCTGCTGGCCTTCGGCGCGATCCTGCTGGTGGTGCTTGCGGGAGCCAAACCCAAGCCGGCCGCATGACCGGGCCTTCAGACAAGGCTGACGACCTCGTCCTGTTCCGTGTTCTGGATGGCGGGGTGGCGCTGATCAGCATCAACCGGCCCGAGCGTCTGAACGCCCTGAACATGGCGGTGAAGACCGGGCTTCAGGCCGCGATCGAACGGGCGGATGCAGATCCCGCCGTCGCGGCCCTGGTGCTCACGGGTGGCGCGAAGGCCTTTGTGGCGGGGACCGACATCTCCGAAATGCGGGACATGACCCCGGAGCGGCATGCCGAACTGGGCACAAACCAGGTCTTTGTTGCCCTGCGCGCCTGCAGCAAGCCGGTGATCGCCGCTGTGGAGGGCTATGCGCTGGGCGGTGGCTGTGAGCTGGCGTTGAACGCGGACATCATCATCGCGGGGGAGGGCGCGCGCTTCGGCCAGCCGGAAATCCGCGTCGGCATCATGCCGGGTGCCGGCGGAACCCAGCTCCTGTTGCGCGCCGTCGGACGATACAGGGCGATGAAACTCTGCCTGACCGGGGATCAGATTTCGGCCGAGGAGGCCGAGCAATACGGTCTTGTGTCGGAGAGGGTGCCGTCGGGTGAGGCGATCGACCGGGCGATCGCCCTCGGACGGCAGATCGCCACCATGCCGCCCCTGGCCGTAAAGGCCATCAAGTCAGTCATCAGGTTCGGCTCGGATAACGGGCTGGACGCCAGTCTCGCCGAAGAGCGCAGGCTGTTCACGAGCCTGTTCGCGACGGCTGACCAGAAGGAAGGCATGACCGCCTTCATGGAGAAACGTCCGCCCGCCTATCGCGGCAGCTGACCTATTTCAGCCGGATGTCGACCCTTACGACATCGCCGCGGTAGATGCCGTTTGAGACCAGGACGAGACGGCCGCGCTGGTCGACAGCCGAACGCGTCACATGGCAGATCGGCGCGTTCAGCGGCAGGCCAAGCAACTGTGCGGTCTCGATATCGGCGGTTCCGATCGTGAGGGTCTGCTGGGCCTCGGCGATCTTCACACCCGCCACACCGGACACGAGCCGGAGGGCGGTTTTTGTCCTCAGATCGGCATCGCTGAGCTTGGAAGCGACCCGCTCATCAACATAGATGTCGGCCAGAAGGAACGCTTGGCCGTTCATCGAGTGCCGTCGCCGCAAACGGCGATAGGTCTGGCCGGCCTGGCCGATGGCGTGATGAACCAGCGGCGCGCCGCCCTTTTCATCGACCAGAACCTCGATCTCCGCACCTTCGCGTGAGCTCAGCAGGCCCTGCCAGTCGGTTTCCACGCCGCACCAGAGCAGATCCTGGGGGCGACGTTTCACGAAGGTCCCCTTGGCCCGGAAACGCTCGATCAGACCCTCTGCCTCGACGAGTCCGAGGGCCTGGCGAATGGTCGCCCGCGCCACGCCGCACTCCAGGGCCAATTCGTCGACCGTCGGCGTCTGCTGACCGACCGGCCACTGGCCGGACTCAATTCGGCGGCGGAAAAGGGTAGCAAGCTGGATATAGCGGGAGACTGCGCTGCGCCCGAGCCCGGCGTCACCCTCGTTCAATTCAATCATCAGACTCCTATACTGCTGCTCTTCGAAATCCTCAACGCGTGCATTGTTCCACCGTTGAGAGTCGACTTGACCCCGCGCGATCTCCGCGCCAGAAAGGACAGAAGATTAGTCTTTTTGACTAACCTCAATGTTGGATCGGCGGGAAGAGCGGAAATGACGGATTCGGCGCCGCGGCGGTCGTTGCGCGAGGGGTTGCTTTGGGGCGACCTCGAGGACATGGAGCGCACAACCCTGTGCGGCACGCTCTGTCGATCATGCGGGGAAACGACGCTCGGCGCCAACAGCATCTGCCCGGCCTGTGGCGGCGACGCGGTGGAGCACAAGCCCCTGAGCCGGGAGGGTGTGCTGTGGACCTATACGATGGTCCGCCATCGTCCGCCCGGCAACTACCAGATGCCCGAGCCATTCAAGCCCTTTGCCATGGGGCTGGTGGATCTCCCGGACGGCCTGAAGGTCCTGTCCCGCGTTGAGGTCGAGCAGGATGACATCAGGATCGGCATGCCGCTGAGGTTCCACCCCTTCGTGCTCCGGCGGGACGAAGCGGGAGCTGAAGTGGTCGCCTTCGATTTTCAAGCCGCCTGAGATCCGACCATGACTGAAGTGTACATCCTGGGCACCGGCATTCACCCCTTCGGGCGCTTCGACAAGCCCTATGAGGCCATCGGTGCGGAAGCGGCCGCGGCGGCCCTCAAGGACGCCGGTGTTGAATGGCGTGACATCCAGGCGGCCTATCTCTCGCGGATGTATCTCCCGGCGACGTCGGGCGCGCGCATCCTGCGCCGGCTGGGCGGGACGGACATTCCGATCGTGGACATCGAGGCGGCCTGCGCCAGCGGCGGGGCAGCGCTCCGTCAGGCGGTCCTGGCGGTCAAGTCCGGTGAAGTGGATCTGGTTCTCGTTTGCGGATGCGAGAAGATGCCGCGCGGTTTCATGGACCCGTCCATGATCTATGCGCCCTGGCAGATCGAGCTGGGGATGTCCCTGAACCCGAGCTACTGGTCGATGCGGGCCATGCGGCACATGCATGAGTATGGAACGACCGACCTGCAGATCGCCAAGGTCGCCTACAAGAACCACCGCAACAGCGTCCACAACCCCAATGCCATGTACCAGAAGGCCTTCGGTCTGGAGGAGATTCTGGAGTCGCCGCTGGTTTGCGATCCGATCCGTCGGCTCGAGATCTGCGCGCCGAATGACGGTGCGGCAGCCGTGGTCGTGGCGTCAGAGCGCAAGATGCGTGAGTTGGGAGCCAACGGCATTCGCATTGCCGGTGTCGCTCACACGATCGCGCGTTTCTCGGCGGATTTCCGTTGCCCTGCCGATAGTATGAGCTCCACGGTCAATAACGAGGGACCGACGGAAGTCACCGCACGCGAGGCCTACCGCAAGGCCGGTCTCGGCCCGGCCGATGTGAACTGCTTCGAGGTCCAGGACACGGACGCGTTCTGCGAGATCGAGATCTATGAGGAACTCGGCCTTTGCCCGGTCGGGGAGGGGGGGCGCCTGATCGACGAAGGCGTAACCGAGATCACCGGCAAACATCCGGTGAACATGAGCGGGGGCTTGATCAGCAAGGGCGAGCCCGTCGGCGCGTCGCACCTTGGGCAGATCGTGGAGATCGTGTCCCAGCTGCGCGGACATTCCGGTCCAAGGCAGGTCGAGGGTGCGAGGGTCGGTCTCGCCCATGTGCTGGGTGCCGGCGGCAACTGCGCCGTGACGATCCTTCAGGCCTGAGCATGGCGGGTCCCCTGTCCCATGTTCGGGTGCTGGACCTCAGTCGCATCATGGCAGGTCCGTGGGCGACCCAGATCCTCGCTGATCTGGGCGCTGACGTGATCAAGGTCGAAAGGCCGGATGTCGGAGACGACACGCGGACCTGGGGGCCGCCCTTCGTGGAAGGTGAGGACGGCGAGAAGCTGGCGAGCGGGTATTTCCTGTCCGTCAATCGCGGCAAACGGTCGATCGCGCTCGACATGTCCCGCGCAGAAGACCAGGCGGTGATCCGCGACCTGGCCCGCGCCTCGGACATCGTGGTCGAGAATTTCAAGGTCGGTGCCCTGGCGAAATACGGCCTCGGCTATGACGATCTTCGCCAGATCAATCCGGCCCTGATCTACGCCTCCGTCACCGGGTTCGGGCAGACCGGGCCGCGCCGTGAACAGTCGGCCTATGACTTCATGGTTCAGGCCATGGGCGGACTGATGAGCGTGACCGGCGAACGCGATGACAAGCCGGGGGGCGGTCCCCAGAAGGTCGGCGTGCCGATCGTGGATCTGATGACCGGCATGTACACGGCCGTGGCGGTCCTCGCCGCCCTGAACCATCGGGAGAAAACCGGCAAGGGCGAGTATATCGACGTCGGCATGCTCGATGTTCAGACGGCCTTCCTGGCCAACCAGGCCCAGAACTTCCTGCTGTCCGGTCGCGAACCGCGGCGGTCGGGAAACAGCCATCCGAACATCCAGCCCCAGGACGTCTATCCGGTCCGTGACGGTCACATCGTCCTTGCCGTCGGAAACGACGGTCAGTTTCGCGCCTTCAGCCAGGCGATCGGTCGTCCTGATCTCGCCGATAACATCCGGTTTTCGCGGAACGCCGAACGGGTCCGCAATCTGCCGGAGCTTTCAGCGATCATTCGTGAAGCCCTGGTCCAGGAAGATCTCGCCGTCTGGGTCAAACGGTTGGATTCTCGCGGCGTCCCTTGCGGTCCGATCAATACGATCTCTTCCGTGTTCGCTGACCCGCAGGTCCAGGAACGGGGCCTGCTGAAAACCCTTGATCATCCGCGCATGGGGCCGGTCAAACTGGTCACAAGCCCCATGCGATTTCATCAGGCTCCGCTCAGTTTCGATCGGCCCCCACCCTTGCTGGGTGAGCATACCGAAGAAATTCTGGAGGAGTTCGGCTTGCGGGCGCCGGAAGTTGGCGCAGGAAGGCAGCTATGACGAGCACCAACGGGATCGATCACGGGCGCATAAGGTTGTTCGACGGTGATGGTCTGACGCCCGCGCAAAAGGCGATTTACGACACGGTCGTGAATGGACCCCGGGGTCGGATGGTCGGCCCGCTGAGGGCGGCGCTTCACTCGCCGGAGCTGGCCGACCGCTGGTCGAAACTCGGCGAGCATCTTCGCTACAAGACATCGCTGTCGCCGGTACAGAGCGAGCTGGCGATCCTCGTGGCCGCCCGACACTGGAGCAGTGATACCGAGTGGGCGATCCACGCGGACATTGCGCGTGTCGTGGGCCTGGATTCCGGGATCATCGAGGCCATCCGCCGGTGCATCACACCGCCGTTCACCGATCCCGACCAGGCCCTGATCTATGAGTATGCCCGGCAGCTACTCCAGACCGGGCATGTCAGTGGCGAGATCTACAAACTGCTGCACAAGCGTTTCGAGGATGTCTGGCTGGTCGAGCTGACCGCGCTGATCGGCTACTACTCCATGGTGGCGATGACCCTGAACGCCCACAGCATCCCCAGACCGCATAACTCCCGTGAGAGTCTGCTCCCGATCGGTGGCGAGCCTTCGCGGCTGCCGGAGCTTTCTCCGGACGCCATCGGCGCATTGTTCGCCGGCAACAGCCTCTCCCGTGTCGCAGACGTCCAGCCTGCGGAGTAGACCCTTGCGTGTTGGAGTGGTGGGCGCAGGGGCCATGGGCTCCGGGATCGCCTCGGTGGCGGCCCAGGCCGGCTTTGGCGTCAAACTGTATGACCGTGTGCCCGGTGCGGCGAGAGCCGCCCTGATCGGCCTCGCCTCGGATCTTGCCCGTCAGGTGAAGAAGGGGCGGTTCACGGCCGCGGAGGCGCTGAAGATCCAGTCAGGACTGGAGGCCGTTGAATCTCTTGAGGACCTCGCCGACAGCGACCTCGTTATCGAGGCCATAGCCGAGAACCTCGGGGCCAAGGTCGATCTGTTCCGCGCGCTCGATGACATCGTCGGGCCGGACGCCATTCTGGCCACCAATACCTCTTCGCTCAGTATTGATGCGATTGCTGCACCCACCCGTTGGCCCGGGCGGGTGGTCGGCATGCATTTCTTCAACCCGCCGGTCGCCATGCGGCTGGTCGAGGTTGTGTCCGGAGCCATGGTCAATCCGGCCGTGGCCGACCGAATCTTCGCGCTCGCCGCAGCCTGGGGAAAGTCACCGGTGCGCTGCGCCTCCACGCCCGGCTTCATCGTCAACCGTGTCGCACGCCCCTTCTACGGCGAGGCCCTGAAACTGCTGGAGATGCGTGCCTGTTCTCCGGAGGTGATCGACACGGTCGTGAAACAGGGCGGCGGCTTCCGGATGGGGCCGGTCGAACTGATGGATTTCATCGGACACGATGTGAATTTCGCGGTGACCCAGTCGGTTTTCGACGCGTTTTTTCAGGATCCCCGCTATCGCCCCTCCCTGGTCCAGAAGGCCCTGGTCGACGCGGGCCGGTTAGGCCGCAAATCGGGCGCGGGCTTCTATGTCTATCAGGACGGTCAGCCGACTTCGGCTCTTCCGGCACCGGCCTGGCCCGCCCCGGGCACGGTCCGGCTCGGGCGCGATGCGACATCAGGTCTGGCCGGAAGGTTCCGGACCAGTGACCTCGAACCGGTCGTGCATGACGGGACCGACGGGGTGCGCATCGGTGATGTAGTCATCCTGGAGACGGACGGCCGGACGGCCCTTCAGTGCGAGCTCGAGACCGGAGAGCCGGTCGTGGTCGTCGACCTGGTGATGGACGAGGAAACGGCAACAGCCCGGTCTGCTGCCGTATCCCCCGGCGTCTCCGAGGCAGCGCGCGATGCCGTCGGCGCGGCCTTTGCGGGTGTGGGCCAGACCCTCCATTTCATTGACGACGTTCCGGGTCTGGTGCTCGGCCGAACCCTCGCCATGATCGCAAACGAGGCCGCTGATGCCCTTCAGCAGGGCGTGGCTTCGGCGGCCGACATCGACGCAGCCATGGTCAAGGGGGCCAACTATCCGGTCGGCCCCCTCGCATGGTCGGACAAACTGGGTACGGGACGGCTGGTGTCCATTCTGGATGCCCTGGCCCTGGCCGCCCCCGATGGTCGCTATCGCCCGTCGCCCCTGCTTCGGCGGGCGGCCTTGACCGGCGCGGGCCTCGCGCCGGCCTGACCGGTCAGGCCCGGAGGAACTCCAGCACCAGGCTGTTGAACGCCTCATACTGTTCCCAGTAGGCCGAGTGCCCGGCCTCTGCGATCACGGCGGTCCGGACATTGGGCAGATGGCTGGCGTACTGCCGCATCACGGCCGGCGGAGAGTAGAGATCCGCAGAGCCCGTGAACAGCAGGGCCCGGGTCTGGATCCGGCTCAGGGCCTCTCCGGTAATGTCATTCCGGCTGGGCTGGCGAATGCGCGCGCCGTGTTTGGATGCCTGCTCAAGCGCCTCCCAGGCCGCCATGCCCTCCGGATTGGCCGCACGGTAGGACGGCCCCAGTTCCCGGAAGCTCGCCGCCATGTCCGAGAAGCCGGGGGCCGAGATCCGACGGATCGATGCGCGATAGTCGGGATCCGTTCCCCCGCCCTGCGAACAGGCGATGGTCAGGCTGAGAAGCCGTTCCGGATAGGAGAGGGCGAAGTCGGGGACGACAAAGCCGCCCGCCGCCGAACCCAGGATGTGGAACCGGTCAATTCCGAGGTGGTCAACGAGGGCCTTGAGGTCGTCGGCGGCACTCACGGTTGTCCCGTCCGGGCCCCGTTCGGAGCCCGCGTGACCGCGCCGCGAATAGCCGACCACGCGGTAGCCGGCGGCGGCGAATACGCCTCTCTGATAGGCCCAGATGTCCTTGGAACCCGTCGCCGGGTGGAGCAGGACCAAAGCCGGTCCCGTGCCACCCGTGTCCCAGTAAGCGAGACGGGCCTCGCCGACATCGGCCATACCCTCTGTGGCTGATTTGACGGGCGGCGCGATCCAGCTTGTCTGTGCCGGGATCAGGCGGGTTTCCGACGGGGCTGCTGCGGCTCTGGCCGGGTGGGCGACGAGCGCGGCCGCCGCGGCCGCTACCGTCATCGGGCCGAGTCCCCGGCGCGTAATCTCGTGGCTCACTGCGATTCTCCTAACCGAAAAGCTAGACTATCGGCCTTTAACGACAATTTGCAACATCGCGTGACCTGGCCGGGCTGGACTGTAGCGAAGAACCGGTTCTCTGATAAGCTCAAATAATGCTGAAAAAACAATAGTATGACCCTTCCGTTCCGGGGGGTGTCCGATGTCGGGCAAGCTGCAGGTTGACATTGATCTCAAAGGACAGGCTTAGTGCCTTTTCAAGGCGGGGAATGAACCGCGCCGGGACTTCAGCAGAATGGCCGGACAGCGGCGACTGTTGAGCAGGGCAGCAGATCCTCGGGAGGGATTATGAAAGTCGAATTCAACGCACCCAAGGCGGCATTCCGCCTCGCGCTTAAGGGCTCAGTGAGCCTCGGTGTCATGGCCATGGCCTTCGCGCTGGGAGCCAGCCCGGGCCTTGCGCAGACGGCTCCGGCACCGCAGGACGGCTCAGAAGCGGGCAGCGATCCGTCGGCGACGAGCATCGACGACATCGTCGTCACCGCTACCCGTATCGCCCGCCCCGGCTTTGTGGCCCCGACGCCCCTGACCACGGTGGGCGAGGAAGAGATGGACGCGCGCGGCGCGACCCACGTTCGTGACGTCCTCTATGAGCTGCCGCAGGTCGTGCGGGCTGCGCCGGGCGGCACTGGCAGCGCAAACCCGGGCGGCCAGTATGTCAACCTGCGCAACCTGGGTAATGCGAGAACCCTGGTGCTGATCGACGGACGCCGGGTCGTGCCGACGAACATCCTCGGCAACGTCGATCTGAACATCGTCCCGTCGTCGCTCGTGGAACGTCTAGAAGTCGTGACCGGTGGTGCTTCCGCGGCCTGGGGATCTGACGCCGTCTCCGGCGTGGTCAACCTGATCCTGAAGCGGAACATCGAGGGGATCGAAGGCACCGTTCAATACAATGTGTCCGAGCTGGGCGACAACGCTCAGACGTCGCTGGAACTGGCTGCCGGCCACGAGTACCTCGACGGGCGGTTGCGCGTCATGGTCGCGGGCGAAATCTCGGATCTCGAGGGTATCGCAGACGGTGGGACCCGGGACTGGGGAAGGGTGCAGCGCGCCTATATCCTCAATCCCACCTACACCACGACGAACGGCCAATACCGGCTGATCCCGAGCGACAACGCCACCTTCTCCCGCATGACGGCGGGCGGGGTGATCTTCAGCGGCCCCCTGGCCAACACCCAGTTCGGGCCCGGCGGCGCGCCGATTCCCTTCACGCTGGGGACCAACGTGGCCTCCCTGTTCATGGACGGCGGCGGCGGGGGCTGGTTGAGCAACCGCATCAACCTGGTCTCGCCGCTTGAGCGGAACAGCATCTATACCAAGGCGTCATTCGACGTCACTGACGACATCACGGTCTATGCGGAGGCCTCCCGCGCCTATTCGCGGACCGTCTATGACATCATCACCCCCTACGATCAGGGCACCCTCAGGATCCAGCGCGACAACGCGTTCCTGCCGGCAGCGACCCGGGCTGCCATGGTCACGGCGAACATCACGAACTTCCTGATGGGCCGACTGAACTATGAACTGGGCGATGACACGTCGGATGGCACCTATGAGACCAACCGCTTCGTCCTTGGGGCGGACGGAAGCTTCAATGACAACTGGCGCTGGTCAGCCTACTACCAGCGGGGCAAGAGCAACTACGATCTCGATATCTACAGCCGGTACGAGGACAACTGGCTGCTCGGTATCGACAGTGTGATCCACCCGACAACGGGACTGCCGGTCTGCCGGTCAACCCTGACCAATCCGACAAACGGGTGCGTTCCGATCAACGTTTTTGGTGCCGGATCGATCAGCGCGGCCGCGGCTGACTATGCCACGGGCGTTGGCACGACGCGGTCCGTCTATGTGCAGGATGTGGTCGCAGCTGACCTGCGGGGCGACCTCGGGGCCACCTGGGCCGGACCGATCTCCTGGGCAACCGGCTTCGAGTTCCGGACCGAGACGCTGAACGTTCGGACGGATGCGGACTCCCAGGCCAACCGCTTCCGCCTCGGCAATGCCAAGCCCCAGTCGGGCGAGGAGAGCGTCAAGGAGGCCTTCCTGGAGACGGTCGTCCCGCTGGCGCGTGACATGCCGTTTGCTCTCTCGTCCGAGATCAATGCTGCGGTGCGCTCGACCGAATACGATCTGTCCGGTCCCGCAACCACCTGGAAGGTCGGCTGGACCCACGAGTTCAATGAACAGGTTCGACTGCGCGTCACCCGTTCAAGGGACATTCGCGCGCCCCGGCTGAATGAGCTGTTCGCACCGGGCGGTCGGGGGAGCGCCGTGCTCATCGACCGGTTCACCAATACCCAGCCCCGCGTCGTCACGATCACGACCGGCAACCTCAACCTGACGCCGGAGATCGCGGATACGCTGACCTACGGTATCGTGCTTCGTCCCGCCGCCATTCCGGGCCTGCAACTGGCCTTCGACGCCTATGACATCGACATCTCCGACGCGATCGGAAACGTGGGTGCCCAGCAGACGATCGATCGGTGTTTCGCGGGCACCCTGTCCCTCTGCCCGAACATCACGCGGGTCGGCGGCGTGATCACGGAAGTCACCAGCTCCCAGCAGAATTTTGCCCAGGAGCGGACGACCGGCTTCGATATCGAAGCGGCCTATGGCTTCGACCTGGAGTCCGGTGGCCGGATGAGCTTCCGCCTGCTGGCCAGCAAGATGAACGAGATCTCTGTCAATGACGGGTTCGCGACCGTGGACACGGCCGGCGAAGTCGGCCGGGACTGGCGGATCAGCGGCAATGCCTCCTACCGCAACGGTCCGCTCACCCTTGCCGCCAATATGCGCTATATCGGCGGCGGCGCGATCGACAATGAATACAACGTGTCTGCGCTTGATGTTCAGGACAACTATCAGGATGCCGTGGCCTATTTCGGGGCCTCCGTCCAATACGTTGTCATGGAAACCGACAGCTCGGAGGTCACCGCATTCGGCAGGATCGATAACCTGTTCGACTCTGATCCGCCGGCTCTCTACGCGACCGGTCAGCAGCCCACCCAGACCAATAACTCGCTGTATGACACGGTCGGTCGGAGCTTCTCGGTCGGTCTGCGCTTCAAGTTCAAATAGCCTCCCGAGTGACGTCTGCAGCCTGGCTGCAGACGTCACCGCCTTATCGGCCTTGAGGGTCCCATGATCAGTCGCAGAATCCCGGGCGCTCTCGTCGTTGCCGTTATGGCAGGGTTGGCCTCGACGGCCCTGTTGATCCCGTCAAGCGCCGCTTGGGCCAATCCGGCTGCCGCTGTCGCGACACTCGCCAATCCCGCCGAGACCGCCGGCGATGTGGCCGTTATCGAGGCAGAGATCGAGCGGGCGAGTGCCCTGCGGGCGGCCAAGACCCTCCAGCATACCTACGCCCAGTACGGAGAGTATGGTCTCTGGACCGACATGGCCGCACTGTTGAGCCGCAGTGGCGAACTGGTGATCGGCGACCGGACGATCTCCGGGCCGGCCGCCATCGAGGCATACCTCCGCAATGAAATCGGCCAGGGCCAGGACGGCCTGCCGCCCGGGGCCGTCAATACCCAGCTCATGATGGCCCCCGTCATCACCCTGGCCGCGGATGGCCAGACGGCAAGGGGGCGGTGGCAGGAACTGACGCTGCGCGGCCGCATGGGTGGGACCGCCGATTGGTCCGGCGGCATGCAGGTCAATGACTACGTCCGCGAGGACGGGGTCTGGAAGATCGCCCGCATCCACGTGATTCCGCAGTTTGCGGGACCCTATGAAACGGGCTGGTTCAGCATCGGGCCGGAAATCCCCTTCGTGCCCTATCACTATACCTCGGAAGAGGCGGGCCGGCCTGTCTCGCCCCTGACGCCTGAACAACTGGAGGCCATTCGCAGCGGCGGTGCCCGGAGTTCGCTCCCCGATCTGGAGCGTCGCGTCGCCCGGATGAACGACGAGGATCAGGTCCGGAACCTGCAGAACATCTACGGCTACTACCAGGACCGGAAGATGTGGGACGACGCGACCGACCTGTTCGAGTCGGGTGCCGTGTTCGAAATCGCCGGCCTCGGCGTCTATGAGGGCGTGGCCAGTATCCGCCGGGCGTTTGAACTGCAGGGTCCGCAGGATCTGCAGCGGGGTCAGGTCAACGACCAGCTTCAGCTGCATACCGTCGTCTCGGTCGCCCCCGGGGGCACGGAAGCGGTCGCGCGCGGCCTGCAGTTCGGCATGCTGACGCCGGAGCTCGGCCAGGCCTACTGGTCGATCTCCACCTTCGAGAACCGCTATGCGAAGGGGTCCGACGGCAAATGGCGCATCCGGGAAATGCGGATCTATCCGCGGATGAAGACGGACTACTATCAGGGTTGGCACCGAAACTCGGTCGTTGATCCTGTGCCGACAGGTGTCGGGGCACCGGATCGGCCTTCCCCGGTCGCAACCTCGCCCCAGGTCGCCAGCGTAATCCCGGCCTTCTTCGATAACCCTGTGACCGGGCGCCCGGTGACGATCCCGACGGGGTTCGCCGTCGTCGGCGATCTGGGCCTGCTGCGGGACCACGGCGCCTCATCCGCCTCCGGTGGCAATGAGACCGAACGTCTGGCCGAACTGCGCCGGCGCCTCGATGTGTCCGAAGCCTATGATGCCGTGGAGAACATCTCCTCCACCTTCGGCTATTACCTCGATGACTACCAGTGGCAGCGCTACGTCGAGAACTATTCGGTCGACGGCTGGCGGCGGAAGGGCACGGGCGCGGTCTATGCCGGACGCGCTGCGATCTTCAAGGCCGAGTCCCTGTCCTATGGACCCATGCCGGTCGTGCGGGACTGGATCCGTGTGCACACCCGGCTTCAGCCTGTGATCGACGTCGGGCCGGATGCCCAACGCGCCTTCATCCGCACCCGCATGTTCCTGTATTTCGCCAACTCTCGCTCACCCGGATCCTGGAACAGTGGGATGTATCCGAACGACCAGGCCGTCCTCGAGGACGGCGTCTGGAAGATGAGGGTCGGCGGCTGGATCGACGAGACCTATTTCAACTCCCGCAGCTATGCCCTCGGATGGGCCCGGCCGGATGCGCCGACGACCGAGCGTCAGCAGGGCGGGGCACCGGCGGATCAAAGCGCACGAGGCTCGCCGGTTTCCTTCCCCCCCAGCATTCCGGCCGATCAGCTCGGACGTCGAGGCTATGGTGTTGTGCGTGGCTATCCGGGCTTTGCCGCCTGGCCCGAGATCAAGCCGATGTGGTTCCACTACCGCAACCCCATCAGCGGCCGGATGCCCCCCCTGTTCTGTGCCGATGTGACGGTCTGCGTGCTGGAACCCGGAACCGGGACACCGCACCCGGTCGCGGGCTCCGGGGACTGATGGCAGGTTCAATCTTGAAAGGAATCCCGATGACGGCAGGTATCAACCGGTTCAGGCCCCTGGGAATTCTTCTGGCGGGAGCTCTTGTCCTCCTTGCGCAACTGGCGCTGCCCGGCTCGGCCTCTGCCCAGCGCATGACGCCGCCGCGGCAGGATGATCCCGTTGAGATGCTGGCCCGGGACGTGGAACGCGCCCGCTCTATCCGGCAGGTCAAGGACCTGCAGTATTCGCTCACCCACTATGCCCAGTTCGGCCTGGTCGATGAAATCATGACGCTGTTTTCGGAAACGGCGGTGATCGAGCAGGTTTACGAAAACCGGACGATCCGGGGACCGGCCGCCATCCGTCGCTACTGGACTGAAAAGCTCGGCGGTCAGAACGGTCTGGGCCCGCAGCAGCTCTTCCACCAGATGTTCATGTCACCGACCGTGACGCTCAACTACGACGGTCGCGGCGCGTCAGGCCGGTGGACCGAACTGACCATGCGCGGACGCTGGAACGGCAATAATCCTTCGGCAGACTGGTCCGGCGGGATGCAGGTCAACGACTATGTTCGTGAGAACGGCGTCTGGAAGATCTCGCGTATCCGCGACTATCACCAGCTTGAGGGGTCCTGGTACGACGGCTTCTTCGCCGCCCATCCGGAACTGCCGCTGGTGCCCTACCATTTCTCGCCCCTGCAAGTGGGTCGCCCCGTGCCGACAGAGCCCGGCGATGTTGACCGTTCCCTGCGCGGCCTGACGATGGAGCAGATCGAGGCGCAGATCGACGTCATGAATGCGGAAGACGAGATCCGCAGTCTGCAGAACATGTACGGCTATTACGTCGACCAGAAGATGTGGGATGACGTCACCGATCTGTTCGCGACCGATGGCGCGATGGAGATTGCCGGTGTGGGCATCTATGTCGGGTCCCAGAGCATCCGTCGCGGCCTGGAGCGGGATGGACCGCTGGGCCTCCAGCGGGGTCAGATCAACGACAACATCCAGCTGCATACGGTGGTTGAGGTTGATCCCAACGGCTATGAGGCCCGTGTCCGGGGCACCCAGCTCGGCATGGTGACGCCCGAACTGGGTACCGCCTTCTGGTCGGTCTCCACCTTCGTGAACCGGTATGTGAAGGGGGCTGACGGCAAATGGCGCATCCGGGAAATGCGTATCTTCCCGGACGTGAAGGCCGACTATTATCAGGGCTGGCATGTCAGCCAGGTCGTGGACCCGGTCCCGACGGGCCGTCTCGCCCCCGACCGGGCCTCCGGTCCCGATCAGTCTCCCCAGGTCAGTGCGGTCATGCCGGCCTTCCTGCGGAATCCCGTCAATGGCCAGGGCGTCGGCTATCCGCGCGGCTTCTCGGTCGTCGGTGATGACCGGCTGGTTGATGCGCCTGCCGCCCGGGCCGCGCCGGCCCGAGCCGGCACGCCGGCCCAGAGAATGGCCGAAGCGCGCCGCAAGCTGAACGTGGCCAAGGCCTATGACGCCATCGAAAACCTGTCCGGTGCCTTCGGCGACTACCTCGACGACTGGCTGTGGGACGAGTTCTCCGCGATCATGGCCGAAGACGGCACACGTCCGCAGGGCAGCGGTTTCCATGTCGGCCGGAACAACGTCTACAACGCCATGACGGAGTCGCATCGCGCGCCGCCGTCGGCGACCAATCCGCGCGACAATGTCCGCCCGCACAAGCGCATCCAGCCGGTTATCCAGGTCACCCCGGACGGACGCCGCGCGACGCTGCGGACCCGGCTGTTCCTGTATTTCGCCAACGACGTCCGCGCCGGGGCCTTCAACGGCGGCATGTATCCGAACGAGACCCTGGTGCTCGAGGAGGGTGTCTGGAAATACCAGGTCGGCGGCGTCATCGACCAGACCTACATCGGATCGACCAGCTATGAAGACGGCTGGGCGCGGCGCGGCCTGGATCTGCCGCCGACCCCTCCGCGTCGCGAGATGGGGCGCGGTAACGATGAGGGCGAGGAGTCGCGCTACTTCAACAGCGACATCAGCCGACCGGCTGACATCCCCTGGTCCCTGTTTACCTATCGCCGTGGCGGGAATGCGCGCTTCCCGGATGTAAAGCCGATGTGGTTTGCCTATCGGAACCCCATCAGCGGCCGCACGCCACCCTACTATTGCCCCGACATCCTCACCTGTTTCGGGCCCTGAGGCAGGGCCGGTCGTGCGACTAGAGGCCCAGCGGTCCGAGCAGCCAGGTCAACCAGATTCCGGCCGCGAGGCAGGGTCCGAAGGGCATCCGGTCCGTCGCTGACACAGGTGTTCCGACCAGCAGTCGTGCTGCGACGAAACTCAGTCCGGCGGCGGAGGCCCACAGGAGCACGCTCGGCAAACCGATCCAGCCGACCCAGGCACCGCCGGCCGCGAGCAATATGGGGTCGCCGTCGCCGAGCCCCTCACGGCCGCGCAGCCGGCGATAGGCAAACGCCAGCAGCCACAGGCCGGCAAAACCGGCGCCGGCGCCGGCCACGGCGTCGAGCAGGGTGGTATGGTCCAGCAATGCCGCAGCCAGTCCACCGGTCGCGAGCAGGGGCAGGGTCAGCGCATCCGGGAGGCTGAAATGCTCGCCGTCGATGACCGCGATCAACAGCAACTGCCAGCCCAGCAGGGCAGTCAGCACGGCGGCGAGGGGCACTGGCTGGGCCAGGGCGGCCCAGCCACCCAGGGCCGCTGCGGCCAGGGCCATGAAGGCGAACCGGCGCGGACCCGGGCGCGCGCCGGCTGCGCCGTGCGGCAGGGCCACGCTGATCCGGGCGAGCATGGCACCGACGATCAGCCCCGCACCGCCCAACAGTATTCCGACGATCGCTGGCGTCACGGTCCGGCCTCTGAAGCAAGGCACCGCGCTCACGGCCCTTTGTCCGAGATCGTTTAGCCCGGACCGGGTGATCGGGCTACGGCCGGGCCGGAACCCCGCAGGCCCGGACCGGGACCGCATCCGGGACGACGGGCCACGGTTCCACAAGGGGAAATGGACGGCGGTGACCTTGACCCTCATGTTCGGGGTGGGGAGACCTGTTCGCTTGTGAGCAGAAAAATCGCCCTTGCGCCGCGCTATTTCGCCGCGAAGTGTGCTTCAGCCTGTTAATGTCCCTCCAACTTGACCCGGGGTGACCTTGGCAGCCGCTCGGGCGCGGTCTAGTTCGTTGTCGCGATCCGATCACCGGCCCACAGGGGGTCGAGCCTTACGGGAGAATTGCTTATGGCCGATCTGGCCCAGGTAACCGAACACATCCGCGGCGCCGTCGGCGACAACTCCGGTCTGGGCAAGACCGTCAAGCTCGACCTGGGCGACGCCGGCAAGATCTTCATCGACGGGGCCTCGGTGCCGAACTCCGTCTCGAACGAGGACAAGCCCGCCGACGCCACGGTGTCGATGAGCTGGGATGACTTCATGGCCCTTTCGGACGGCCAGCTGGACCCGATGATGGCCTTCATGCAGGGCAAGCTGAAGATCGCCGGCGACATGATGATCGCCCAGAAACTGGCCCCGCTGCTGAAGCGTTGAGGCGCGGGACGACGAACTGACTTCCAGGGCGCGGCTCCTCCCGGGGCCGCGCCGTTTCGTATCGGAGCACGACCATGGATTTCCGGCATAGCGACAAGGGCCTTCACTGGCAGGAGCGGGTGCGCCGCTTCCTCGATGACCACGTCATCCCGCGTGAAGCCGAGTACTGGGCCCAGGTCCGGGAAGACTACAACCGCCAGCCGCCGATCATGGAAGAGCTCAAGGTGCTGGCCCGCGAGGCCGGCCTCTGGAACATGTTCCTGCCCGGTCATCACGGGGCCGGATTGACCAATCTCGAATACGCCCCGCTGGCCGAGATGATGGGCCATCACATGTGGACGTCGGAGGTGTTCAACTGCAACGCCCCTGACACCGGCAATATGGAGGTGCTCCACCTGTTCGGGAATGCCGAGCAGCAGGCGAAATGGCTCACCCCCCTGATGGACGGCAAGATCCGCTCGGCCTTCCTGATGACCGAGCCCGCGGTCGCCTCCTCGGACGCCACCAATATCCAGACCCGGATCGAGCGCGACGGTGACCACTATGTGATCAACGGCCGTAAATGGTGGTCCAGCAACATGGCCCATCCGAACGTCGCCGTGACCATTGTCATGGGCAAGACAGACCCGGGTGCTGCCACCCACGCCCAGCAGTCCCAGGTCATCGTTCCGACCGATACCCCCGGGTTCCGGGTCGAGCGTCTGCTTTCGGTGTTCGGCTATGACGAGCGCCCGATCGGCCATGCCGAGGTGGTGCTGGACAATGTCCGGGTCCCGGTCGAGAACCTCATCGCCGGTGAAGGGCGCGGCTTCGAGATCGCCCAGGGGCGGCTCGGGCCGGGTCGTATCCACCACTGCATGCGCACCATCGGCCTGGCCGAACGGGCGCTGGATCTCATGGTCGCGCGACTGCTGTCGCGCACGGCCTTCAAGAAGCCGATCGCGGAGCATTCGGTCTGGGAACAGCGGATCGGCGAGGCCCGGACCAATATCGAGATGTGCCGCCTGCTGGTGCTGAAGGCCGCCTGGATGATGGATGAGGCCGGCAACAAGAACGCCAAGTCCGAGATCGCCCAGATCAAGGTCGCGGCCCCGCGTATGGCGCTCAAGATCATCGACGACGCCATCCAGGCCTTCGGTGGGGCCGGTGTCTCGGGCGATACGCCCCTGGCCGAGATGTATGCCATGGTCCGGACCGTCCGACTGGTCGACGGCCCCGACGAGGTCCACAACCGGACCATCGCCCGGCTGGAATATGCCAAACACGGCGGTCGGGGCGGCTAGGCCTCATCGTCTCCTCCCTGTTCGCGCAGCGGACGGGGAGGTGGCGCGGTGAGTTGCTCCGCCGGTCCCGCCATGCCAGCTTCGCCGCCGCTTTTGGGGAATATCACCATGTTGAATCGTCTGGCCGCCGCCGCCGCCCTCGCGCTTGTCCTCGCGACCCCGGCCTTCGCCGACACCCTCGTCGTCACCGCGGCGCGCATGGTGGATGTCGAACGCGGCCGCTATGTCGACAATCCCGTGGTCGTGGTCACCGATGGCCGGATCACGGCAGTCGGGACGGCCGTGCCTGCCGGCCTGCCGGCCGATGCCCGCCGCCTCGACCTGCCGGGCCTGACCCTGCTGCCCGGCCTGATCGACATGCACGTCCACCTGGCCTCGACGCCCTATGTCTCGGGCTGGAACGAGCTGGACTATGCCGATGACTTCGGCGCCATCCTTCAGGTCGTCCATGCCCGCGCCAACCTGATGGCGGGTTTCACCACCGTTCGTAACCTCGGCGGCCCTGATTTCGCCGATGTGGCCCTGCGCCAGGCCATCGACGGCGGCTTCGTCGAAGGACCGCGGGTCATTCCCTCCGGTGCCTCGTTCGGCGCTACCGGCGGCCATTGCGACGTCACCGGCATGCCGTACTCCATGGCCCAGGCCAATCCGTTCAACACCGACGGCGTCGAGAACGCCCGCCATGCCGTGCGCGAGGTGCGCAAATACGGGGCCCAGGTGATCAAGGTCTGCGCGACCGGCGGCGTCTTCTCGCGCAACACCGAACCCGGCCAGCAGCAGATGACCCTGGCCGAGCTGACCGCCGTCGCAGATGAGGCGCATATGTGGGGCCTTAAGGTCGCCGCCCATGCCCATGGTGCCTCGGGTATCGCGGATGCGATCCGCGCCGGTATCGACACGATCGAACATGCCTCGATGATCGACGCCGAGGGCATCCGTCTGGCGGTCGAGCACGGGACCTGGCTGTCGATGGACATCTACAACACTGACTTCACCCAGGCGACGGGCACGGAGTTCGGGGTCACCGAGGACAATCTGCGCAAGGACCGCGAGACCGCTCAGGTCCAGCGCGACGGCTTCCGCGCCGCCCACCGCGCCGGGGCCCGGATGGTCTTCGGCTCCGACGCCGCCATCTATCCGCACGGCCAGAACGCGCGGCAGTTCGCGATCATGGTCGAATACGGCATGACCCCCGCCGAGGCGATCCGCGCCGCGACATGGAACGCCGCCCAGGCGCTCGGGCGTGAAGGCGATGTGGGGGCCATTGTGACCGGCCGCTACGGCGATCTGATCGCGGTGTCCGGCGACCCGCTGGCCGATGTGCGGATGCTTGAGACCGTGCCTGTGGTCATCAAGGGCGGGGCAGTGGTGCGCGACGCCCGCTGAGGTCTCAGCCGACGTAGACCCGCGGCACCCGGGCCGTGACCGAGGTCAGCAGCTCATAGGCGATCGTCCCGGCGGCGGCCGCCGCATCGTCCAGCATCCGGTTGGCGCCGAACAGCTCGACCGGGTCGCCGACGGCCAGGTCCAGCCCGGTCACATCGACGGCGCAGGCGTCCATCGACACCCGCCCGACGATCGGCCGAGGTTCACCCGCCACGAAGACCTGACCGCGCGGGCTGTAACTCCGCAGCACGCCGTCGGCATAGCCCGCCGCGCAGGTGGCGATCCGGGTGGCCCGCGTCGCCGTGAAGCCGCGCGAATAGCCGACCGACTCGCCGGTGGGCACCTCGTGCAGCTGCAATACCTCGGCCGCCAGGGTCGCGACGGGCCGGATGCGGGCGTCCGGGCGACCCTCGGGCCCGCCGCCGTACAGGCAGATACCGGGCCGGGTCGCATCGAACGCATAGTCGTTGCCCAGGAAGACGCCGCCTGAGTTGGCGAAGGACCGCACCGCATCCGGATAGCGCGCCGCTGCGGCCGCAAAGGCACTCCGCTGGCGGGCGTTCATGGGCTCGGCCGGATCGTCGGCGCAGGCGAGGTGGCTGAGCACCAGTTCGAGCCCCTCGAAGGGCTCCGGCGCGGCCTCCGGGCGAAAGCCCAGACGGTTCATGCCCGTGTCGATCTGGATACCGCAGGCACCGCCGCCCGCGGCCCGCCATTCGGCCAGCTGGGCGTCAGCATTCAGGACCGGGCGCAGGCTCGCGGCCCTCAGCCGGGCCCCGTGGTCGGGCAGGCAGCCATCGAGCACATAGATGGCCGGTGTTTCACCGAGGGCCGCGCGCAGCCGCTCGCCCTCGGCGGCCCGCGCCACGAAGAAGGTTCGCGCGCCCTCGGCCATCAATCGCTGCGCACAGGCGGCGGCACCGAGGCCATAGCTGTCGGCCTTCACCACGGGATGCACGGGGACACCGCCCATCGCTTCCAGGGTCCGGAAGTTGGCAGCGAGGGCGTTCAGGTCGACGGTGAGTGTGGCCGGTGCGGGCATTGCGCCATCTATGGCGACCAGCTTGTGCGATGCAACACGCACCTCATCCCCGGGTCAGGCCTGAGGATGACGGGGGAGGGGCCCGGGACCGTTCGTCGGCAGCTGGCGCCGGTCGAAAGGTTCATCACGGCGATCACGGCGAGGCCACAACGGACACGACGGGTCCGGGCGTTTGTCGCGTTTGTCGATCCTTCCCGGCACCCAAACGAGACAGGGGGCGGCTTTGCCGCCGATCCGCCCTTCGACGAAGAAGCCAGCCTGAAGGAAGCGATCGGCGATGGTGCCACGGTCCCGTCGTGTCCGTTGTGGCCTCGTTGTGCTCGTTGTGATGAACCCTCTTGCCGGACGCCCCCGCGTCAACTGACGCGCCGATTGCCCTAGCGCGGGCCCTTGGCCTTGTAGGGCTTGGCACCGGCGGGCTTGCCGCGCGGGTCACGGGCCACAACGGAC
>VYLK01000019.1_pt1 | contig 63897 bp, 57 predicted proteins | sample 5114321 | NCBI WGS metagenome assembly VYLK01 (sample SAMN12291792, study PRJNA351875) | freshwater metagenome | isolation source: freshwater lake | place: USA: Michigan, MSU2 Lake | collected 2011-08-16
CGCGGGGCGCGGGCGGGCGGCTCACCCATGTCGTCGCCGCCCATGCCACCGCCCATGCCGCCACCTTCACGGCCGCCGAGCAGCTGCATCTCGTTGGCGACGATGTCGACCGTGTTGCGCTCGACGCCGTCCTTGTCGGTGTACTTGCCGTACTTCAGGCGGCCTTCGATGTAGACCGGGCGGCCCTTCTTCAGGTACTCGCCGGCGATCTCGGCCAGGCGGTCGTAGAAGGTGACGCGGTGCCACTGCGTCTCTTCGACGCTCTCACCGGTGTTCTTGTCCTTGCGGCGGCTGCTGGTGGCGATGCTGACGTTGGCGATGGCCGCGCCGCTGGGGGCGTAGCGCACTTCGGGGTCGCGGCCGCAGTTGCCGACGAGGATGACTTTGTTGACTGAGGCCATGGCGGGCTCCGGAAGGGGCAAATGGGGCGTGGGTGAATGCCGCGGATTATCGCGCCCGGGGCCCCGGCAGCCAGCACCCCGCAAGATGGCCGCCCCCTGGGCCACCGCGCCTGGGGGCCCCCGAGCGGGGCGCCTGGCCCCAGAGTCTGCAGCGCAGGGGCTGCCTTACCATCCCCGCCAAGATGTCTGCCGTGATCTCGCCGCCCCCCGCACCGCCCGCCTCCACCCGCCCCCAGGCCGTGCTGCACGAGGTCTTCGGCTACCCCGCCTTCCGCGGCGCGCAGCAGGAGATCGTCGAGCACGTCACCGCCGGCGGCGACGCGCTGGTGCTCATGCCCACCGGCGGCGGCAAGAGCCTGTGCTACCAGGTGCCGGCCATCGTGCGCCACCGCGCCGGCCAGGGCGTGGCTGTGGTCGTGAGCCCGCTGATCGCGCTGATGCACGACCAGGTGGGCGCGCTGCACGAGGCCGGCGTGGCCTCGGCCTACCTGAATTCATCGCTGGAAGGCGACGAAGCGCGGCGCATCGAACGCGAGCTGATGAGCGGCCAGCTGGTGCTGCTGTACGCCGCGCCCGAACGCATCCTCACGCCGCGTTTCCTGGCCATGCTGCAGAGCCTGCACGAGCGCGGCTTGCTGAGCCTCTTTGCCATCGACGAGGCGCACTGCGTCAGCCAGTGGGGCCATGATTTCCGCGAGGAGTACCTCGGCCTCTCCGCGCTGCACGAGCAGTTCCCGGGCGTGCCGCGCGTGGCACTCACGGCCACGGCCGACAGCCACACGCGCGCCGACATCATCGAGCGGCTGCAGCTGCAGGAAGCGCGGCTGTTCGTCGCCAGCTTCGACCGGCCGAACATCCGCTACACCATCGTCGAGAAAGACGAGCCGAAGAAGCAGCTGCTGCGCTTCATCCGCGACGAGCACGAAGGCGACGCTGGCGTCGTCTACTGCCAGAGCCGCAAGAAGGTGGAAGAAACCGCGGCCTGGCTGCAGACCGAAGGCATCAACGCCCTGCCCTACCACGCGGGCCTGGACGCCGAACTGCGCCGCCGCCACCAAGACCGTTTCCTGCGCGAAGACGGCATCGTCGTGGTGGCCACCATCGCCTTCGGCATGGGCATCGACAAACCCGACGTGCGTTTCGTCGCCCACCTCGACCTGCCCAAGAACATCGAGGCCTACTACCAGGAGACCGGCCGTGCCGGCCGCGACGGCCTGCCGGCCAACGCCTGGATGGCCTACGGTCTGGCCGACGTCGTCAACCAGCGCCGCATGATCGACGAGAGCGAAGCCGGCGAAGACTTCAAGCGCCTGCAGCGCGGCAAGCTCGACGCCCTGCTGGCGCTCTGCGAAGCCATCGACTGCCGGCGCGTGCGGCTGCTGGGCTACTTCGGCCAGCCGAGCACGCCCTGCGGCAACTGCGACAACTGCCTCGAAACCCCCGAGACCTGGGACGCCACCGAAGCCGCGCGCAAGGCGCTCAGCGGCATCTACCGCTTCCGCCAGGCCGGTGGCCAGCGCTACGGGGCCGGGCATCTCATCGACGTGCTGCGCGGCAAGACGACCGAGAAGGTCACGCAGAACGGGCACCAGAGCCTGTCGACCTTCGGCGTGGGTGCCGACGTGAGCGAGGCGCAGTGGCGCCTGGTGCTGCGCCAGCTCATCGCGCTGGGCCATGTGGAAGCCGAAGGCGAATACAACACGCTGGCGCTGGCCGAGAGCGCGCGCGAGGTGCTGCGCGGCGAGGTGCCGGTGCGCTTGCGCGTGCCCACCGAGACCAAGGCGCGCGGCAAGGCTGCGCGCGGTGAACGCGGCAGCAGCCCGCGCGGTGGCGCCGGCAAGCCCCCGCCACTGCCGCTGGACGAGGCGGCCACCGAACGTTTCACCGCGCTGAAGGCCTGGCGGGCCGAGGTGGCGCGCGAGCACAACCTGCCGGCCTACGTGGTGTTCCACGACGCCACGCTGGCCGAGATGGCGCGCGCGATGCCGGCCTCGCTCGACGACCTGGCCGGCATCAGCGGCGTGGGTGCCAAGAAGCTAGAAGCCTACGGGGCCGAGATCCTGCGGGTGCTGGGGGGCTGACGCCCTCACTTGTGCGCACAGAGCGCAAATACTGAGCTTCTCCAGGGCCTGCAAGGGCATACTTGGCGTGACGTTCTCAGAGATGAACGTCTGGGCCCGGTCACGCCGGGACGGCCCGGAGCAGCACGCACTTGCCTCCATCGTCTGACACGCCCTCGGGCGAAACTGAAGCACCCGCCCTGCTGCCTGAAGCAGGCCTGGCAGACCTTGCACACGACGAGCATGTCGGCACCTTCGCCGGCTTCGTGGTGGCCATCGGTGCGTCAGCCGGCGGGCTGGACGCCTTGGAGCGCCTGTTCGGTGCGTTGCCGGTGGACACCGGCGCGGCCTTCGTGGTCATCCAGCATCTTTCGCCGGACCACAAGTCGATGATGGACAACCTGCTGGCGCGCTACACCGCGATGCCGGTGCAGGTGGCCGGCCACGACATGCCGCTCGTGCCCAACGCGGTGTTCCTGATCCCGCCGGCCAAGAGCATGCGCATCGCCGGCGACCGCCTGCTGCTCACCCCCAAGCCCGAGCACGGCCTGTCGCTGCCCATCGACGTGTTCTTCACGAGCATGGCCGAGCAGTGCGCCGACCGCGGCATCGCGGTGGTGCTTTCGGGCACGGGCAGCGACGGTTCGCGCGGCATCCCGGCCGTCAACGCCGCCGGCGGCTTCGTCTTCGTGCAGGAGCCCACCGACGCCAAGTTCGACGGCATGCCGCGCAGCGCCGTGGGCACCGGCCTGGCCGACGTGGTGGCCCCGGCCGAGGCGCTGGCCGAACGCCTGAGCACGCACCTGCGGGCACCGCGGCACGCCTCGATGCGGCTGCTGGCCGGCAGCCCGCCACCAGGCGTGGCCGAACCGCTGGAAGGCATTCTGGAGTTGCTGCTGGGCAGCAGCGGCATCGATTTCCGCGACTACAAGCCCACCACCGTGCTGCGCCGCATCGAACGCCGCATGCAGGTGCAGCGCACGGCCTCGCTGCCGGCCTACCGTGAGGCGCTGGCAAACTCGGCCGAAGAACAGGCGGTGCTGCGGCGCGAACTGCTGATCCCGGTGACGCGCTTCTTCCGCGATGCCGATGTCTTCGACCACCTGGCCGACCAGGTCATCGCACCGCTGGTCGGCCGCGAGGCCACGATGGAACCCATCCGCGTGTGGGTGGCCTGCTGCGCCACGGGCGAAGAGGCCTACTCCATCGCCATCCTCTTCGCCGAGGCCTTCCAGCGCCTGGGCCGCATGCGGCCGGTGAAGATCTTCGCCACCGACGTGGAGCAGCACTACCTCGACCAGGCCGGCGCGGGCCACTACCCCGACACCATCGCCGCAGAGGTCTCAGGCCAGCGCCTGGAGCGCTGGTTCATGGAGCGCGACGGCGGCTGGACGGTGCGCCCCGAGATCCGCCAGATGGTGATCTTCGCGCGGCACAACCTCGTGGCCGACCCGCCTTTCACGCGCATGGACCTCGTGACCTGCCGCAACGCGCTGATCTACTTCCAGCCCGGCGCACAAGAGCGGGCGATGCGCCGGCTGCAGTACGCGCTGCAGCCCGGCGGCCACCTGCTGCTGGGGCCGAGCGAATCGCTGGGCGTGCTGCACCGCGATTTCGCAGCGCTGCCGGGCCGCGGCAAGATCTACCGCCTGCTGCGGCGCGACCGCCTGGGCCTGCAGCTCGACAGCAACTCGCGCCACGAGACCTCGTCGCAGCGCCGCGCTTTGCGGCGCCGGCCGCCCGAGGTGGCCCCGCCTTCGGCGCAGGCGTGGGTGAGCCAGGGCGAACGGCAGTTGCAGCAGGCCTACCTGCCGCCCTCGCTGCTGGTGGGGCCCTCGCGGGAACTGCTGCACGTGTACGGCAGTGCGAGCGAGCTGCTGCAGATCAGCGAAGGCCAGATGACGCTGGACGTGTTGAAGCTGCTGCCGCGCGAGCTGTCCTGGGCCGCCGGCCTGCTGCTGCAGGCGGTGGCCAACGACGAGCGCGCCGAGAGTTCGGCGCCGGTGCGGCTGGGCCAGGGCGAAGGCGCCCGCCAGCTGCGCGTGGTGGCACGCCGCATGAACGATGCCACCAGCCCGGCCGACCCCGGGGGGGCACCCGTCACGCTGCTGAGCTTCGAACCGCTGGAGCTGCCCGCGATGGGGGTGGCACAGACCGCCGAGCTCGACGAAGAGCAGCGCAAGCGTGTCGAGATCCTGGAGCGTGAACTCGACCTCACGCACGAGAGCCTGCAGGCCACCATCGAAGAACTCGAAACCGCCAACGAGGAGCTGCAGGCCACCAACGAGGAGCTGATGGCCAGCAACGAGGAGCTGCAGAGCACCAACGAAGAGCTGCAGTCGGTCAACGAAGAGCTCTACACCGTGAACTCCGAGTACCAGGAGAAGGTGGACGTGCTCAACTCGGTGAACGCCGATCTGGAGAACGTCGCCAAGGCCACGGCCACGCCCACGCTCTTCGTCGACGAGCAGCTGCACCTGCTGCGCTTCACGCCCGAGCTGATGCAGCTGTTCAAGGTGCGCGAAGGCGACCGCGGCCGTTCGCTGGAAGACTTCGCGAACCTGCTCGACTACCCCGAACTCTTCAACGACCTGCGCCGCACCATGGCCGACAAGGTCGTCCATGAGCGCGAGGTGAAAAGCCGCGACGGGCAGTGGTGGCTGGCGCGCATGCAGCCCTACGCGGCGCGCGTGCCGGGCAGCACCAAGGCGGTGATGAGCTTCGTCAACGTCACCTCGCTGAAGGACAGCCAGCGCATGCAGTCCATCCTGGACTCGCTGGCCGAACACCTGGCCGTGCTGGATGCGCAGGGCACCATCGTGCGCGTGAACGAAGCCTGGCGGCGCTTTGCGGCCGACAACGGCGACCCCGAACTGCGCCACAGCGGCCCGGGGCACAACTACCTCAACGCCTGCGCCAGCGCCGCCCTCACCGACCCCGAGGCGCGGCGCGCGCACGAAGGCGTGACTGCCGTGCTGCGCGGGCAGCTGCCCCGCTTCACCATGCAGTACCCCTGCGACAGCAACGGCCAGCGCCTGTGGTTCCTGATGCACGCTGCGCCTGTGGCCCATGCCGGCGGCGGTGCGGTGGTCAGCCACGTCGAGATCACGAGCTGGGTCGACGCCCAGCTGCCGCCCGACACGGGCCCCGGCCGGAAGGACAGCGCCCCATGACCGTGCACGGCCTGAAGCAACGCGTCGAAGCGCGCGACCGCCTGCTGCTGCAGGCCGAGAGCGTGGGGCAGCTGCTCAACGAGCAGCTGCTGGGTGCGGTGGCGCGCGGCGAGCTGGGGCTGATCGAAGACGCGGCGCGGCGCCACGATGCCAAGCTGAGCGAACTGACCGAGAACCTGCGCATCTACCAGGCCGAGCTGCATGCGCAGGCCGACGAACTGCAGGCCAGCCAGGCCCGCACCGAGGCTCTGGCCGAACGTTTCGCCACGCTCTTCGCGGGCATGCCCGTGGCCTGCATCCTCGTCACCTTCAACGGCGAGCTGCTCGAATGCAACGAGCTGGCCACGCGGCTGCTCAAGCTGCCGAACCGCCACACCGGGCCGGTCTTCCTGCACCGCATGCTCGACAGCACCGACTACCAGGACCGCGTGCGCCCGGCCCTGCACGAAGCCCAGGCCACCGGGGCCAGCGCCCTGGACGGCGTGGGCTTCTTCGGCGAAGGCGGGCGGCGCTTCAGCGGCGACCTCTACATTTCGCGCCTGCCCGGCACCGCCGGCACGGCGGCCAGCGACGCCGGCCAGTACGTCTGCGCTGTCATCGACCGCACCGAACACCTGCAAGACCTGCGCGCGCTGGAGGCTTCTGAAGAAGCGCTGCGCCAGAGCGAGGCCTTCCTGGCCGAATCGGCGCGCCTGGCGCGCGTGGGCGGCTGGGAGCTCACGCTGCGGCCGCACACGCTGCGCTGGTCGGCGCAGCTGCGGCAGATGCTGGAGCTGCCGGCCGACGTGCCCGCATCGCTGGAAGCCACGCTGGCGCTGTGCGCACCCTACGACCGCAAGAGCTTCGCCGGCGCGGTGGCGCGGGCCGAGCTGGGGCTGCCGTTCGAGATCGAGATCGACATGCTGACCGCCCGGCACCGTGCGCTGCGCGTGCTGGCGGTGGGCTCGGCCGACATCGTCGATGGCCAGGTGCTGCGCGTCAGCGGCGCCTTGCAGGACATCACCAGCCAGCACCACGTGCGCCGGCAGCTCGGCGACCTGACCGAACGCCTGGCCATCGCCAACGAGGCCGGCGGCATCGGCGTCTGGGACTGGAACCTCGCCGACGGCACGCTGCACTTCGACGCCCGCCTGTGCGAGCTGCTGGCCGTGCCCGCCGCGCCCACTGGCACGCTGGTGGACGCGCTGGCGCCGCTGCTGTTGCCGCACGAACGCGACCATCTGCAGGCCGCGCTGGAGGTGGCGCTGAGCCGCCTGGAGCCGCTGAACGTGGAGTTGCAGCGCGCTGACCGCGAAGGCCACGAGCGCTGGCTGCACGTGACCGGCCGCGCCCATGCCGATGCCCAGGGCAGCGTGCAGCGTGTCATCGGCTGCGCCTGGGACAGCAGCCCCGAGCACGAGGCGTTGCGCCTGCTGGCCGCGAAAGAGGCCGCCGAAAGCGCCAATCAGGCCAAGAGCGCCTTCCTCTCGCGCATGAGCCACGAACTGCGCACACCGCTGAACGCCATCCTCGGCTTCGCGCAGCTGATGCGGCTGGAGGCGCAGGCCGGCGATCTGGTGCTCAAGCCGCACCGCGTGACACTCATCGAGAGCGCTGCGCGCCACCTGCTGGAGCTCGTCAACGAGGTGCTCGACGTCTCGCGCATCGAAGCCGGCCGCGTGGCCGTGCAGCTGGCGACGGTGGACCTGCGCCGCTGCCTCACCGAAGCCCTGCCCATGGTGCAGGGCCTGGCCGAGCGGCTGAACGTGACGCTGGACGTGCGGGCCGGCCAGGGCGCGCCCTGCTGGGTGATGGCCGACGGCCTGCGGCTGCGCGAGGTGCTGATCAACCTGCTGTCCAACGCCGTCAAGTACAACGTGCCCGGAGGCCGGGTCGACTGCCGCATCCAGGCGCAAGACGGCCAGGTGCTGCTGAGCGTGGCCGACACCGGCGTGGGCCTCAGCCTGGCGCAGCAGGCCGAGCTCTTCCAGCCCTTCAACCGCGTGGGCGCCGAGAGCTCGGGCATCGAGGGCTCGGGCATGGGCCTGTTCGTCAGCCGCCGCTTCGTCGAGCTGATGGGCGGGCACATCACGCTGAACAGCGCGCCGGGCGAAGGCACCACGGTGACGGTGCGCCTGCCTGGCGCGCCCGCCCCGGCGGCCGCCTGACTCAAAGCCGGCTGCGCACCTCGGCGCCGGCCTGGTAGGTGGACAGCGCCGCCGAGGCCAGCGCCCCCACGACCAGCACCCAACCGAAAGGCGTGGAAGCCGTGGCCACCGCGATGCCGGCGGTGGTGACGCCGGCGGCCATGTCGGCAATGGCGGCGATCAGCTTCGCCTGCTTGTCGTTCTCGGCCAGGCCGAAGGCCAGCGCCACTTTCTTGGTGAACATCGCGCCGACGGTGGCGGTCACCATCGCCGGCGAGGCGTTGGCACCCAGCTTCAGCAGGCCCAGGGTCTGCGTCAGGATCTGCACCGACGTTGACGCCGCCCGCAGTGTCTTCGCGTCCTTGCCGCGCACCACCACGTCGCACAGTGCGGCGTTCTTGTCGATGTAGCCCAGCACCCCGGCCAGACGCCCATCACCCGCGGCCAGGGTGCCGTTGAGCATGTCGACGAGCTTGCCCATCAACTGCGCATCGGCCAGCACGGCCTGGGCGTTGGGGCCGCCCTGCGCCTGCAGGGCGCCACGGAGGTGTTCGGTGGTGACAGGCATGGGACCCCTTTCGCAGGCTGACGGAATGGCAGCGATGCTGACCAGGGCGGGTGCTGAGCACATCCCCATGCCTGCGGAGCCAGGGCCTATGATGGACGGTTGCCCTCCGCCGCCATGCCACAGCCCCAGAACCCCGCCGAAATGCCAGAACCCACCCCACCGGGCGCAGCGCGTGCGGCACAGGAAAGCCGCTTCCTGAAGGTGCGCGGCGCGCGCACCCACAACCTGAAGAACATCGACCTCGACATCCCCAAGCACGCGCTGGTGGTGATCACGGGGCTGAGCGGTTCGGGCAAGAGCAGCCTGGCCTTCGACACGCTGTACGCCGAAGGCCAGCGGCGTTATGTCGAAAGCCTGTCGGCTTATGCGCGGCAGTTCCTGCAGCTGATGGACAAGCCCGATGTCGACGTCATCGAAGGCCTGAGCCCGGCGATTTCCATCGAGCAAAAGGCGACTTCCCACAACCCGCGCAGCACCGTCGGCACCATCACCGAGATCCACGACTACCTGCGCCTGCTTTACGCCCGTGCCGGCACGCCCTACTGCCCCGACCACGGCCTGCCGCTGCAGGCGCAGAGCGTGAGCCAGATGGTCGATGCCGTGCTGGCCTTGCCCGAGGACACCAAGCTGATGGTGCTGGCCCCGGTGGTGCGCGACCGCAAGGGCGAGTTCGAAGACCTCTTCGCCGACATGCAGGCGCGCGGCTATGTGCGTTTCCGCGTGGGCGGCCAGGTGGTGGAAGCCGAGGCCCTGCCCACGCTGAAGAAGAACGACAAGCACGACATCGATGTCGTCATCGACCGGCTGAAGACCAAGCCCGAGATGAAGCAGCGCCTGGCCGAGAGCTTCGAGGCCAGCCTGCGCATCGCCGACGGCCGTGCCATCGCGCTGGAGATGGACACCGGCCGCGAACACCTCTTCAGCAGCCGCTTCGGCTGCCCGGTGTGCAGCTACTCGCTGAGCGAGCTGGAGCCGCGCCTCTTCAGCTTCAACAGCCCCGTGGGCGCCTGCCCGGCCTGCGACGGCCTGGGCCAGGTGACGGTGATGGACCCCGAGCGTGTGGTGGCCTTCCCCAGCCTGAGCCTGGCCTCGGGCGCGGTGAAGGGCTGGGACCGCCGCAACGCCTACACGCACTCGATGCTGGAGGCCGTGGCCAAACACCTCGGCTTCAACATCGACACGCCCTTCGAGCAACTGCCCGAGCGCGCGCGCCAGGTGCTGCTGTACGGCAGCGGCACGGAAGAGATCGAGTTCGTCTACGAAGCCGAGAGTGCCGGCAAGAGCGGCCGCAAGCCGCGCGCGGTGAAACGCAGCCATCCCTTCGAAGGGATCATCCCCAACTTCGAGCGCCGCTTCCGCGAAACCGATTCGGCCGCCGTGCGCGAAGAGCTGGCGCGTTACCAGGCCTCGCGCGCCTGCCCGCAGTGCGAAGGCTCGCGCCTGCGCCGCGAGGCGCGGCACGTCTTCCTGCAGCACGCCGACGGCCGCAAGGGCCCGCCCATCTACGAAGTGGAGCACGCCACGCTGGCGCGCGCGCTGGCCACCTTCGAGAGCCTGAAGCTGCAGGGCGCCAAGGCCGAGATCGCCGAGAAGATCGTGCGCGAGATCCGCAGCCGGCTGCGTTTTCTCAACGACGTGGGCCTGAACTACCTCAGCCTGGACCGCGGTGCCGACACGCTCAGCGGCGGCGAGGCGCAGCGCATCCGCCTGGCCAGCCAGATCGGCAGCGGCCTTTCGGGCGTGATGTACGTGCTGGACGAGCCCAGCATCGGCCTGCACCAGCGCGACAACGAGCGCCTCATCGGCACGCTGCTGCACCTGCGTGATCTGGGCAACAGCGTGCTGGTGGTGGAGCACGATGAAGACATGATCTGGGCCGCCGACCACGTGGTGGACATGGGCCCAGGCGCCGGCGTGCACGGCGGCCGCGTGATGGCGCAAGGCACACCGCGCGAGGTGGCCGACAACCCCGATTCGCTCACCGGCCAGTACCTCGGGCGTGTGCTGCGCATCGAAGTGCCGAAAAAGCGCCGGCCGGCCAGCGGGTTTGGCGCGGCGCCCTTCCGCCTGAGCATCGTGAATGCGCGCGGCAACAACCTGCGCGGGCCCGATGGCCAGGGCGTGAACGTCGACATCCCCGTGGGCCTGCTGACCTGCGTGACGGGTGTCAGCGGCAGCGGCAAGAGCACGCTGATCAACGACACGCTCTACGCCGCGGTGGCGCGCAAGCTCTACCAGAGCCATGCCGAGCCGGCCGTGCACGACCGCATCGAAGGCCTGGAGCATTTCGACAAGGTCATCAACGTCGACCAGAGCCCCATCGGCCGCACGCCGCGCAGCAACCCGGCCACCTACACCGGCCTGTTCACGCCCATCCGCGAGCTCTTCGCCGAAGTGCCGATGGCGCGCGAGCGCGGCTACGGCGCGGGCCGCTTCAGCTTCAATGTCAGCGCCTCTTCAGGCGGCGGGCGCTGCGAGGCCTGCGAAGGCGACGGCGTCATCAAGGTGGAGATGCACTTCCTGCCCGACGTCTACGTGCCTTGCGACGTGTGCCATGGCGCGCGCTACAACCGCGAGACCCTGGAAGTGCTCTACAAGGGCAAGAACATCACCCAGGTGCTGGAGCTGACGGTGGAAGACGCGCACGGCTTCTTCAACGCCGTGCCCAACATCGCGCGCAAGCTGCAGACACTGCTGGACGTGGGCCTGGGCTACATCCGCCTGGGCCAGGCCGCCACCACGCTCAGCGGCGGCGAGGCGCAGCGCGTGAAGCTGGCGCTGGAGCTCAGCAAGCGCGACACCGGCCGCACGCTCTACATCCTGGACGAGCCCACCACGGGCCTGCACTTCCACGACGTGCGGCTGCTGCTGAAGGTGCTGCACCAGCTGCGCGACGCGGGCAACACCATCGTCGTCATCGAGCACAACCTCGACGTCATCAAGACGGCCGACTGGCTGGTGGACATGGGCCCCGAGGGCGGCAGCGGCGGCGGCCGCGTGGTGGTGGCCGGCACGCCGGAAGAAGTGGCGGCCTGCGAGGCCAGCCACACGGGGCGCTTCCTGAAGGCGCTGCTGGCCGAAGGCTGAGAAGCGCCCTCAGGCCGTGATGGGCCGCGCGTGTTCCACCATGTCGGTGAACAACAGCTCCAGCGCGGTGGGCCGCATCTCGTAGGGGTCGAACTCGGGCTGCGCACCGTACTTCAGGAAGAGGGTACGGTGGGCCTCGGTGGTGCTCACCAGGCCCATGGCCCAGGCGCCGTAGAGGCGCTGGTCGATTTCCTTGTAGGACAGGATGGCCGGTTCGCGGTGGCGCGGGTCGAGCAGGATGCGGTGGTACAGCGCGTTGACGACGCGGTGGTCGCCCTCCAGGCACTGCAGGAAGATGCCGTTGCTCAGGATGAGCGCACCCGTCACGCCCAGCGGGCCGTTGTTGCGCTGCGAGCTGCGCACGATGTCCTTCACCTCCACGGGAGACAGCATGCCGGCGCTGCGGCTGGCGTAGATCAGGCGGATCAGCATGGGCACTCCGGGGCGGGCGGGCGCGCATCGTAAGCGGCGCCCTGTTGCACGCGCTGCGGGCCAAAAGAAAGGCCCGGGGGCAAGACAAGAAAAAAGGGCCCGAAGGACGAGTCATGAAAAAGGGCCCCGAGGGGCCCTTTGCGTTCAGCAGGCCGCAGCCGGCATCACTTCAGGTGGCTGCTGATCAGCTTGGTCATCTCGAACATCGAGACCTGCGCCTTGCCCAGCACTTCCTTGAGCTTGGCGTCGGCGTTGATCAGGGTCTTCTTGGCCTTGTCCTGCAGGCCGTTCTTCTTGATGTACTCCCAGACCTTCTTGGTCACCTCGGTGCGCGGCATGGCGCCCGCACCGATGATGCCGGCCAGCGCAGCGCTGGGGGTCAGGGGCTTCATGAAGGCGGCGCTGGGGGTGCGCTTCTTCGCGGGCGCTGCAGCCTTCTTGGCCGGAGCCGCCGCCTTCTTCGCCGGGGCCGCCTTCTTCGCGGGCGCTGCAGCCTTCTTGGCCGGCGCTGCCTTCTTCGCGGGGGCCGCAGCCTTCTTGGCCGGGGCGGCTTTCTTCGCAGGGGCTTTCGCCGGGGCTTTTTTCGCAGTTGCCATTTGGATGTTCTCCATCAGTGGATGAGGGATGCCGCTTGCCGCGCAAGCCCTGCATCACCTTCGTGCGCGGGCCTGTCTTTCCTGGGAAACGTGCAGGCGCGATGGTAATGCGCCTGTTTGGCACTGAGAAGCGGTTTTCCCAGGTAAAAGCGGCTTTCGCACCACGATTTGCGCCGCGTTATGCTGGGCGCATGAAGATCATCGTGCGTTGGTTGCTTCTTGCCGCAGCGCTGCTGCTGGTGGCCCATCTCTACAGCGGGGTGCAGGTGGCCAGTTTCACCTCGGCGCTGATCGCGGCTTTTGTGCTCGGCCTGTTCAACACGCTGGTGCGGCCACTGCTGGTGCTGCTGACACTGCCGGTGACATTGCTGACGCTGGGGCTCTTTCTCTTCGTCATCAACGCGCTGATGTTCTGGGCCTCGGCCAGCGTGCTGGACGGCTTCAACGTCACCGGCTTCAGCGCCGCGCTGATCGGCTCGCTGCTCTACAGCCTGTGCGGCATGGTCATCGACGTGGCGGTGGAGCGCCTGTTCACCCGCAATTCAGGCTGAAACCGCGGGCTGAACCAGCGGGCTGATCAGTTCGGCCCTTCACCCTGCGGCGGGCCGCCGCGGCCCTCACCGCGCATCTCCGCCGCGAGTTCACGGCGCTGCTGCAGCAGCTGGCGCAGGCGCGCGTCGATGACCGAGGCTTCGATGAAATCGGTGGGGCCCGGCCCGCGCGAGGCCGCTTGTGCGCGGCGCAGGCGGTCGATGGCGCCCGTGAGGTCGCCCACCGCAGCACGCGCTTCGGCGCCGGCGCGCAAGGCCCGCAGCTTCAGGCCCAGGGCGTCGCTGCCGCTGGCCAGCAGCTCCCAGGCGGCGGCGTCGCCCTTCTGCTCCGACACCCAGGTCTGCAGGTTCTCCACACTGCGCCGCAGCGGCGCGGCGGCCGCTTCGGGCTTGCTCTCGTGCAGGCGCAGCGCGGCCTGCGTGCGCAGCAGCAGCGCGGGGCGTTCGTTGGCCGCGCCCAGCGTGTCCAGCACCTGCAGGGCGCCCGCAGCATCGGTGGCGTTCAGCAGCACCTGCGCCTGCAGCAGGCGCAGCGCACGTTCGGCCCCGGGCTCGCGCGGCACGGCGGTAGCCGCCAGTTGCAAGGCCAGGGCCACCTGGCGTTCGGCGCGGTCGTGTTCCTTCAACAGCGATGCCGCCATCGCGCCGCCGTAAAGCGCGGCCACGCGGTCGGTGAGCGCGGGTGACGACGTGGTGCCGCCCAGGCGCTGCAGGCCGGTGACGCTTTCGTCCATCAAGACGCGCGCGCGCATCTGCATCAGCGCGTGCTGCAGCGTGGGTTGCGAGGCGCGGTTGTCGCCCAGCAGCGTGCGGCTGCGCGCTTCGCTGATGCGGTCGATGGTCAGCGGGTGGCTGCGCAGGTAGGGGAAGCCGCCGTTGTCGGACAGCCGCGTGGCCGCGTCCATGCGGTCGAACATCTGCGCCTGCCCAGCTGGCGCAAAACCCGCCAGGCCGAGCAGGCCGTAGCCGATGCGGTCGGCCTCGCGCTCCATGTCGCGCGAGAAGTTCAGCTGCGACTGGACGGCCGCACCCTGCCCGCCCATGATGGCCGCGTTGGCCAGGTCAACGTTGTTGGCGCGGCTGGCCGCCAGGATGCCCAGCAGGATGGTGGCCACCGCGATCAACGAGGCCTGCTGCTGCGGCGCGATGCTGCGCGCGATGTGGCGCTGCGTGACGTGGCTGAGCTCGTGCGCCATCACGCTGGCGAGTTGGTCGCGCGTGGTGGTGATGGCGATGAGCCCCAGGTGCGCGCCGACGAAGCCACCGGGCAGCGCGAAGGCGTTGACACTGCGGTCGCGCACCAGGAAGGTTTCCCAGGCGAAGAGCTGGTCGGTGTCGTGGTCGATCTGGCCGATCTGGCGCGCGGCAGCCACCAACGGGTTCCAGATCGACTGCAGGTACTCCAGCAGCACCGGGTCGTCGAGGTAGACCGGGTCGCGCCGGGCCTCGCGCATGATCTGCTCACCGAGCCGGCGCTCGTCGCCCACGCTCAAATCGCGCGAGGCGCTCTCGCCCAGCGCTGGCAGGCGCACCTGTGCGTGCGCAGGCACGTGCAGGGCGGGCAGCAGCACCGCGGCGGCCAGCACGGCGGCCACCTGCCGCCGCCAGCGTGGCAAGGCCTGGGGGGCGGGCCCGGGGTTCACCGGGGCGGCTGGAGGGGGGCGGGTGATGGGCAAGCGGTGTCTCGGCAGGCGGCAGGAGGGGCTTGGAGCCGCGCAGAGGCCGCGGCGTTCCCTCTGGCTATCATGACACCGCCCCGTTTCTGAACGTGAAGCCGCCTGCCGACCCTGCTGCCATGAGTGCCCCCACGAACGACGCCAACACCGCCGGCCCGCTGACGCACTTCGACGCCCAGGGCCAGGCCCACATGGTCGACGTGGCCGCCAAGGCCGAGACCCACCGCGTGGCGCGCGCGGCAGGCAGCATCCGCATGCAGCCGGCCACCTTCGAACTCATCGCCAGCGGGCAGGCCAAGAAGGGCGACGTCATCGGCATCGCACGCATCGCCGCCATCCAGGGCGCCAAGCGCACGGCAGAGCTGATCCCGCTGTGCCACCCGCTGCCCATCACGCGCGTGGCCGTGGAGTTCGAGCTCGACCGTGACAACAGCACCGTGCACTGCACGGCGCAGGTGGAAACGCTGGGGCGCACGGGCGTGGAGATGGAAGCGCTGACGGCCGTGCAGGTGGGTCTGCTCACGGTCTACGACATGTGCAAGGCCGCCGACCGCGGCATGGTGATGACGAACATCCGCGTGCTGGAAAAGCGCGGCGGCAAAAGCGGCGAGTGGGTGGCGGCGGTCTGAGCGCCGCGCCCTTCAATCGGCTGCGGTGAAGGCCCGCCAGCCCAGCGCACGCGCAGGCGGCCGGCAAGGAAAGGCCGAGGCTGCCGGCAGCGGCGGCGCCGGCACCGAGGCCGCAGACGAAGTTGCAGGCGCTGACGCCGCCGCAGCATCGCAAACGGCGAAAAACTCTTCGGCATCGGGCTTGCGGAACTCGCGCAGGCGCTCGGCGATGTGGCTCGCTTCATCGAGCTTGCCGCGCTCGGCCAGCGAGTTCGCCCAGGCCATCATCAGCCGCGAATCGAGCAGGAAGTGCACGGCACGTGCGAAGGCGCGCTCGGGGTCAGGCACCGGCAGGCCGGCGGTGACGGCGGCGTAGTCGGCATGGTGGGCGAAGAAGATGCTCTGCTGCCCATCGGCCACGCGCTCTGCCAGCGGCTTGCTGCCGGCCGAAGCGCTGAAGATCGCGGCCACGCGCAGGTAGTCGACCACCGAGAACACGGCGCCGGCGGCCAGCAGCGCAGCGCCGGCCACCACGGCGCGTGAGGGCCGCGCGGCAACGGGTGCGGCCTGGTCTTCAGCCGGTGCACGGCCGGCCGACGGCTGCAGCGCATAGCCCCAGGCCCAGGCCGCCGGCAGCAGGAAGTAGCTGTACCAGAGCGGGTACTCCAGCAGGCTGTGCAGGCCGATCATCACCACCATCAGCACCGCCGCGCGCTGGGCGGTGCCGGCATCGCCGTTGGCCCGCCACGCGGCCCGGCCGGCGCACCACAGCGCCCACAGCAGCAGCGCCATCACCAGCGTGGCCAGCGGCAGGCCGAGTTCCACGGCCAGCTGCAGCGGCAGGTTGTGCGTGTGGTCGAAGAAGGCCACGGGGCGGAGCGGCAGCGGCGTCAGCGTCCAGGCGAGGTTGAACTCGCCGAAGCCCACGCCCGTCCAGGGCTGTTGGGCGATCATCGTCAGCGTGTCGCGCCAGATGGCCACGCGCGAACTGGTGATGTCGCCCTCGGCCAGGCGCTGCGCGCCGCCGAAGGTGTGCTGCGTGAGCGTGGCCCATTGCGCCATGGCGAGCCAGGAGAGCGCGTACACCAGCGGCGCGGCCATCAGCAGGCCACGAGCGCTGCGCGACAGGCGCCGGTCCAGCAGGCCCCAGCAGGCCAGCAGCAGCACACTGACCAAGCCCGTGCGCGAGGCCGTGAGCACCACAGCGAAGACGCCCAGCGCCAACAAAACGCCAGCCCACACGCGGCGCAGGCGGCCCAGTTCGAACAGCGCCACCACGGCGATGCAGTGCCACAGCAGCAGGCTGCTCAGGTGGTTGGGCTGGCGAAGGTTTCCCACCGCGCGGCCGGGGATGCCCGAGGCGGCGAGCCATTCACCATCCGGCACGCCGGGTGCGAAGACCTGCACCAGCGCGATGGCGATGTTGAACACCCCCGCCATCACCCAAGCCCAGGCGAAGGCAGTGAACAGCGCCACGCCATCGGGCCGGGCCCGCGCGCCAGCGCCGCCGGCGAGCACCACCGCGGCCGCGAACAGCGTGGCCAGCGCCGACATCGCCAGGCTGGAGGGCAAGGAACCCGGGCCCCAGGCCCACAGCGCCGCCGCGGCCAGCAGGGCCAGCGCAGCCCACACCGCCCACGGCCCGCGGCCCGGCCGCGCCGGGACGCAGACCGCGACAAAACCCGCCCACAGCAGGAAGGCCAGGGCCTGGTTGAGATAGGTGGGAGAGGGGCTGACGTTGTAGGCGAGGAGAGAGGGCAAGGCCGCAGCGGCCGCAGCGGCCGCTGCGGAGGCGGCGCTGAGAAGGGGGGGAAAGCGCGAGGGAACCAAGGTTCGGTGGGCAGGGTGAATAACTGCGAATTGTGTGTCAGCGCTCACCGGGTGGACATTCCGGGTACGGGGGCTGGCGCAGAGATGGGAGGCAATTGGGCAGCGATCAAGCCCGCCCCGCCAGAACCGACGAGCTAGGATTTTCTATCGATGAGTGAAAGCGATTGATGGAAACAGTTTCTGTATGACCGAAGTTCCAGATCGTCATACCGAAGGCCATTCGTGAAGCCATGGACTTGCAACCCGGGCAAAAACTGCAAGCTTTGCGCTACGGCAACCGCGTAGAGTTGTTGCCAATTCGCTCATTGGCTTCAGCACGAGGTTTTCTTTCCGGCATCGACAGCAGTGTGGCTCGTGAAGGCGACCGCACATTCACGCGGTCGATTAGAGCGGCTGGCTGGAGTACTTCGCCAACGGCGAGAACGCAGACTTCTTCGCCGAACCACTGGCCGACACCGCTGCGCTCATCCGGTCTGCGATCTCGATCTTGGTGGTGTTCAAGCGTGTGCTGATGCAGCGTGACGAGGCTTCCGCACTGCAGGCAGCGGCGTTGATGCAAGCCAGAAAGGTGGTGCCGCTGGACGAATCACTGGCGACGACGGCAGCCAAGCTGTCACGCGAACTGAAACTGCCCTCGTCCGACAGCATCATGCTGGCCACGGCGCGACAGTTTGAGGCCGTGTTTTGGACGCAGGACGCAGACTTTTTGGGGGTGCCTGAGGTGCGCTATGTGGCGAAGGTGGCTCGAGGTTAAGGCCACACTGGTGCATCAGACTTGAATGCAGAAGCGGCCCTGCACGCGCCACAGCGCCCACGACAGCAGCGCCATCACCACAGTGGCCAGCGGCAGGCCCAGCTCCACGGCCAGTTGCGGCGGCAGGTTGTGCGTGTGGTCGAAAAAGGGCGTGGGGCGGCCGAGCAGGGGTGTCATCGACCAGGCAAAGTTGAATTCACCGAAGCCCACGCCCCACCAGGGCTGCTGGGCGATGAGCGTGAGCGTGTCGCGCCAGATGCCCAGGCGCGAACTGCCGATGGCGCTTTCGGCCAGCCTTTCGCTGCCACCGCAGCTGCTTTGCGACAGCTGCGCCCACCACCACATCAGGCCCCGCGAAAGCCCGTATAGCAGCGGCGCGGCCCAGAGCAGCCAGCGGCCAGCGCGCGACAGCCGGCGCCGATCGGCCAGCCCCCACAGCGCCAGCACCACCACGCTGCCAGAGCCAGTGCGAGAAGCCGTCAGCTCCACGCAGAAGATGGCCAACGGCCACAGCAGCAACACCAGCCAGCGCCGCATGCGGCCCATCTCCAGCAACGCCAGCAAGGCGATACGGCACCACAGCAGCAGGCTGCTCAGTTGGTTGGGCTGGCGCAGGTTGCCCACGGTGCGGCCGGGCATGCCGGACTGCGCTATCCAGTCGTCGTCGGCCAGGCCCGGCGCAGAGACCTGCACCTGCGCCACCAGCACCGCGCCCTGCCCGCGCCACACCAGCGCGGCCCCACTGGCACAAAGCCCGCCCACATGGCAAAGGCCAGCGGTTGGTTCAGGAAGGTGGGGGATGGGGAAGCGTTGTAGGCCAGCAGCGATGGCACGACGGCAGCGGCGACCCAGGGGGCGGCCTTGTGCGGGGGGGGGGGGCGAGGGCGGGCGCTGGGAACGCGCGTTGGCGCTGAGAGGGTTGGCCAAGCGACGCCGGAGGCCATCAACCGGCGTAGTCGCTCGAATGCTATATTTGGTTAACCAAGAATCGAATGAGGTTAGATCATGCAAGAGCTTGCAGTCTACGAAGCGAAGACACGCTTGTCCGAATTGCTGGTCGAGGTCGAGAAGGGCGAGCAATTCGTCATCACGCGCCGAGGTGTGCCGGTAGCGCGCCTGGTGTCGGTGGCCCCCGCCGCCCGCCGCTCTCAAGCGAGCACGCAGCGCCAGAAAGTGGCCGACACATTTGCAGCGCTGGGCGCCTTGAGGGCAGGCACGCAGCTGGACATGCCACTGCGCGAAGCCATCGAGCAGGGTCGCGACTGAGCATGCCTTTTGTCATCGACAACTCGGTGGTGTCGGGCTGGTACCTAGACAACCAAGCGACGCCATACAGCCTGGCTGTGGCCGAACGGCTGCAAGACGACCGAGCCTGGGCGCCCGCGCTGTGGGAACTGGAGCTGACCAATGTATTGCGGACCAGTTGCCTGCGCCAGCGGATGACGGCGCAAAGCGCGCAGGCGGTACTCGTGCATCTGGGCAGCCTGCCCATCGCAGTCGACCGTGAGCCCGTGCCGCCGCGCGAGTTGCTGGCCCTGGCTTTGCGGTTTGGGTTGAGCAGTTATGACGCGGCTTATCTGGAACTGGCCTTGCGCAGGCAGTTGCCGATCGCCACACAGGATGCCGACCTACGGATGGCGGCTGTAGCCGCGGGGGTTGGCGCTGTGGATGGTTGACTACTCTCAGAATGAGTCGCACGCTGGATCAGCGCACCAAGCTGAGAAATGGCGCGGAAAACAGGCGATCAGCTGCCGGGCACGCTCAGGAGGCTCCCATAAGATTGAGCCGCGACAGACGGCGACTCGTCGGGGTGAATGAAGTGATGAACGAGCTGATACCCAGCTTCATGGACCCAGCCTTGGAGCAGCACCCGCCGTTCAAGTCGGGATCGTCGAAGAGGCAGATTTTCATGCAGGCCTTGGCACGAGACGGCGTGGTCGTGATTGCCGCTCAGATTCCTGATTTCGGTGCGTTTGCTGCTGGAATCATTCGGCAGACAGTTCGCTCGTTGCCCGGCCTGGGTCGGCCCCAGGCCGTGTCGCGCAAGATCCCGGAAGTGCAGCGCAAGTTCACTCTTGGCTGCGGTCCCGCACCTCACATGGACGACACTCCTGACGGGGCGGCATCATGTTCAAGATAAGGTATGCGGAAGCATTGATTGCTTTTGTACTGACCTGTCTGGTCTTGGTGTCCGTTCCATTGTGGCGAGGTGGATTCGGGCTCAGCTGGGACACCATGAATCACCACGTCTACCTGGGCTGGGTGGCCAGTGATGCGAGATTCAACCAGGACTATTTCGCAGCCGCCTCCCAGTCCTATCAATTTCCATATTTGTATTGGCCCATCTATCAGCTGACGCACCTGCAGGTGGAGGGCTGGGTCGCCGGCTCCATTTGGGCCGGATTGCATGCCTTCGTGAGCATTCCCTTGTGGCTAATCTCGTGGCGGCTGATTCCCGGGACGGCCATTTCGGATGCGGGTGTGCGGCTGCTGGCCGTCGCGTTTGGCGTCGGAAGTATTCTGGTGCTGCGTGCGGCCGAGACCAGCGCCAATGACGTTCTGGCCACGATTCCATGGCTATTTGGATTGGTCCTTGGTCTGGGGTCTCGTGAATCATCAGCGCGTCCTGATGCTTCCGCGAGCGCTTGGCGCTCAATATTCTGTGGAATGTTGGGCGGTGTATCGGTAGCGCTGAAGCTCAGCAATGGGGCAATGGCCATCTTCCTGCCTCTTGTATGTTGCCTTCTGGCTCGCTCAACGGCGCAGCGCTTGAAGCATATGTTCTTTTGCCTGTTCGGTCTGGTAGCCGGATTTGTCGCGCTCTACGGTTGGTGGGGGTGGCACCTGTGGCATCAATTTGGAAATCCTGTATTTCCTTTTGCAGACGGGCTATTTGAACCACTCAGGACCATGCTGGGGTGGAGCCAGGGTAGACCATGATTCGCTTTGCCCCCGACAATTGGCTGGAGGCGGTATTGAGGCCTCTGGCCATGGCGTTGCCGCAGGCATCGGTCTATACAGAAATCATCGCCCCGGACATGCGATTTGCCATATTGGCATTCTTGGGCGTCTTGTACCTGTGGTTCAAGCTTTTCGGGCGCCAGCCGCAGTCACTGAGCGCAAACGTCCGTGTACTGTTGCTTGTGATTGCCCTTTCCTTTCCGGTCTGGTTGGCGACCGGGGGCAATGGGCGCTATTTCATGCCCATGATCTTGCTGGTTGGCCCGTTGCTGGTGGCACTTTGGCGAGAACTTCCGTTGGGAGGTATTTTCAAATGGTCGATGCTGGGCGTGTTTGCTGTGCTGCAAGTTGTGGCGATTGCCACGAACCCGCCTTGGCAGCCATTTGACACCCTGGAGTGGGTGCGTTGGCGAGGAGCAGACTATTTTGAGCTGGACACAAGAGCCATTTCCAATCTTCATGGGGCTACCTATGTGACCCTGCCTGGACAATCGAACTCCTTGGTGGCTCCGTTGTTTCCGCATCATTCACACTGGATCAATTTGACGTCATTTGAAGGGCAGGACCTTGTTCGCAGTACAAGGCCGGTTGTGGCCGAAGCCCGTCGCCGCCTGACCACCGCATCAGATTTGCGTCTTCTGGTTCGCGCACAACCCAGAGAGGCCCACAAGGCCAATGGCTTGCCCAATGAGACGGCCTGGCGCGTATTGAATGTTTACTTGAGTGCTTTCGGATTGAAGCTGTCGAATCGAACCGAATGCATATTGCTTCCTTCGAAAACCCTGGCCGAGATGACGCCACTGACATCAGCGGATGGGCCTGAGGCCATCGCGGCTTTGAAAGCACATGCAGGATTCTGGGCGTGTCCTTTGGATTGGGCTCCGGCCCTGCCCCAAACTGGAAATGCTCAAGATATGCCTGTGCGTGCCGATCAGGCCGTGCGAAAAGTTGAATCGCTTTGCCCTCGATTGTTTCCGCCCGGCCAGATTGGTTATCTACCCAGAAGATATGGGTATGAGCGAGGCTATTCTGCAAGCGATTCCAATATCTCCTACGTGGTCGAAGAGGATAAAGTATACGTAAAAATGCAGAGAGCATTGAACCCACAAGCCATTGGCAAGGTGGATGACATTCTCAAGCCAGACTTCCAGCTCGATTGCAATGGTTTCGTGGGTCGCGAGGCAATTCCATGGAAGCGGACCATCTAACAAGGCCCTTTTTCTCCGTGGTGATTCCCTGTTTCAATGACGGGGTTTTGGCCATCCATGCCATTCGATCCTGTATTCAACAGAAAGGGGCGCCGGATCTGGAGATCCTGCTGGTTGACGACGGGTCCACGGATGATTCGGCTGCACGGGTCATGAACGCATTTTCCGATGCGCCCTGCATACGGGTGCTTGGCAAGGCCAATGGAGGATTGGCCAGCGCACGCAACCATGGCCTTCGCCATGCGCGTGGCAAATGGGTCGTATTCCTGGATTCCGATGATCTCTTGGCCCCGGATTATCTGACCACCGCCGCACGGGCGTGCAATCTGCCCGGCGTGGCTCCGGACATGGTGGTGCTTCCCTTTCGCTACATTGATAGCAAAGGGGGCCTTGGCATGCGCCTGCTGGTCAACAGCTTGCTGCTGGCCCCGCGATTCAATGGCTCTCTGGCCTGGAATCGATTCTGGATTCGCGTTGGGAACACATTGCCAGTGAGTTCCATCGTGATCTCGGCAGCATTGACTGACCAGCTCGGTGGTTTTGATGAGGGCCTGAAGGCCCATGAAGATTGGGACTATTGGATTCGCGCCATTGATTCGGGTGCGCGCATTCGTTATGCCCGCGCTGGTTTGGATGCTGCCACACTTGTGACGCTCAGGCAGGGCATGAGTTCCGATCGCGAGCTCATGGCCCATACTCGATCGGATGTCCGCCGGCGATATTGCGTCAATTCAGTCTTCCAGTGCCTGAATCGGCGCTGGATTTTGTATGTGATACTTGGCGTAAGGACCTTGTTGGGCATGCTGGAAGGCTGTGCAGGCCGGCGTGTCAACCTGACACTGCCATGATGCATCTCGACGGACTCAAGCAAACTGGCCGCGACTATCGGGTTGACGCAGTGGCCAACTACGCAGTGGTTCTGGTGTCGGGGCTGGTCAGTCTTTGCCTGTTGCCTGTTTATGCCCGCTGGCTTGGCGAGCATGCGTGGGGACTGGTATCCCTTTGCATGCTGGTGCAAAGCGTGGTGTTGATTCTCGACATGGGCTTGTCTCAGACCATGCCACGTGACGTCGCTCAAGCTGGTGGTCATCGAGACCGTGCCCGCGATGTGTTCGGAGAGTACCTGCGCGCCTACATCGGGCTGGGAGTATTCGTTTCCATTGCTGGCGCTCTGCTGGTGAACACGATCGCACCGCTCTGGTTCAATACGTCGCTGGAAGATGCGTCGACACTGCCCGCTTTCAGCCTGGCGGTCGTTGCTGGTGCCATCCAATTGGTCAACGGGGTGTGCGTTGGTTACTGGAACGGCTCGCAGCAGCAGGCGCTATCTGCGCAGCGGACGGCCTTCTTTTTGCTGGTGCGCAGCGCGGTGATCGTCGCGACGTTGCTGTGGGTCGATCGCTCGGTCAATGCGTTCATGCTGAGCTGCGTCTCATGCTATCTCTTGGAGTTGATGAGCAATTTGCATCGTTTGCGTCGCTCTATGGGCTCTTTGGGGTATGCCGACGCTTCCCTGAGGTCGGGCATGAGGCTGTTGGTGCGCAACCGCGGCATCGCCATCAGCGTGCTGCTGGGTGCACTCGTCTCGCAGCTGGATCGCATCGTTCTGTCCGGTGTCATCCCTTCTGCAACGTTCGGCATTTATGCTCTTGTGCTTTCCTTGGGCCTGGCATTCATGCAGTTGCAATACCCGCTGATGACTGCGCTATACCCTCGGGTTGCGTTGGATCGTCAGCAGCGACTGCTCCCTGGAAACCTGGTGAAAATGGCTTTGGTTTGCGCCCTGCCTTGCTTGGTGGCGGCTACCTTGGCCCCCCGGCTGATTCCGGCTTATCTGGCCCGCGATCCTTTGCCCGCGTCGGCGGTTTGCACCTTTCGTTGGATTGTCGCCGCGGTCGGCTTGAATGCGATTTACCATGTCTTTTATCAATACATGGTTGTGGCCGCGGCAGGGCGCTGGTTGATTGGTACAAACCTGCTGGCCATGCTGTGGGTTGCCCTGGTGACATGGACACAAGGCGCAGCCTGGGGCATGGAATCAGGTGGCGTGGCGTGGTTTGGTGCGGCTGGCGTGCAGTTGTTGTCGGGCTTGATGTGGTGGGCATACGACAGGAAAAGGCGAGGCTCCCCCAGATGAATTCCTCCATGCGCCAGGGTTTTAAATCTGACCTTGCGCACTCGAAGTGTTTGCGGCATTCCTTGCAGGAAGCGGCAGCCAGAACCATTCAAGAATGAGGTGGCATGTGCGCTGGATTTCCATTGGCACCCACATTCTGTATGGAGCCCTGCGACAGCTGATGCAGATGCCAGGGCGCCTGGTGGCATTGCGATCAGAGAGGGGTGGGCGGTTCCGCGTGAGCCCGCGTGATTTGCGAATGCATTTGTTGGACGCCGTGCGTGTCACGCCCTTTGATCGGCACTATGTCTACCACGTGGCGTGGGCGCTGCGCGTGCTGAAGGCGACGCCGGACTTGAAAGAGCACATTGACATCGCAAGTTCCTTGCATTTCGCTGCCGCGGCATCTGTGCTGGTGCCAACTCGCTTTTATGACTACAGGCCGGCAGACCTTCAGCTGAGTGGACTGTCCAGTGGTCGGGCCGATCTGAAGCAATTGCCTTTCCCGACAGGCAGTGTGGTTTCACTCTCATGCATGCATGTCGTTGAGCACGTTGGCTTGGGCCGCTATGGCGATCCATTCGATCCGCTTGGTGACGTCAATGCCGTAGAAGAGCTCAAGCGGGTGGTGGCACCTGGCGGGCAATTGCTGTTTGTTGTGCCGGTTGCTTGGCAAGCGCGCATCGAATTCAATGCGCACCGGGTGTACACGCATGCCTTGGTTTTGTCGATGTTTGAAGGCTTCGAACTTGTGGAATATGCGCTGATTCCAGATGAACAGCGGCATGGCGGGTTGATCAGGCACGCCGACCCAGCACTCACAGACCACCAGCACTATGGCTGCGGCTGCTTTCATTTCAAGAAGAGCGCCCTGTGATTGTTGTCAGAATGCAAGGCGGCTTGGGCAACCAATTTTTCCAGTACGCGGCGGGGCGGGCCCTATCGGCCCGTTTGGGCAGCAGCTTGTCTTTGGATTTGACATGGCATCGTCGTTTGCCCAGAGGCGCTACGCCGAGAGCTTTTGAGCTTGGCCGCTACCCCATTGCCGCGACGTGCCTGGATCCTGACGATGAGCACTCGCCGCCCTTCTGGTCCATGGAGCGCTTTGGTTGTGTGGTCCGAATCGATGGCCGAATGCGCTGGGCCCGCAGCTTCCGCGAACGTGGCCTCGGCCATGACCCGAGAATGCCGCGCGTGGGCGATGACCGCACTTTGGAAGGCTACTGGCAATCGCCCCGGTATTTCACCGAAGTGGCCGACGCACTGCGCCGTGAATTGAAACCAGTCACTGCCATGAGTGCCGAAGATGCGCGGGTTGCCGGCTTGATCGCCAGCGATCCACACCAAGCGGTGGCCGTCCATGTGAGGCGCGGCGACTACCTGGCGGGTGTTCACGCCAAGCACCACGGCCTGTGTGGGATGGACTATTACCAGCGGGCGTTTGTGCACATGCGAGCCGCGATGCGGTCACCTCGGTTCTTTGTGTTTTCTGATGACCCTGCCTGGGTAGCGTCGCAGACGGATGTATTCGGGGATGCCGTCCTGGTGGCACACAACGGCCCGGAAACGGCGTACCAGGATGTTCGCTTGATGTCTTTGTGCCGTGGGCATGTCATCGCCAACAGCAGTTTCAGCTGGTGGGGGGCATGGCTGAGTGATCATGAAAACAAGTTGGTGATTGCGCCAGCAAGATGGCATTTGGGTCGGGGTGGCGATGCTGCCGACCTCACCCCGCCTGAATGGTTGCGGCTGTGATCGACCGAGCGCCCGTGGTCAGCGTGGTGATGCCCGTTCGCAATGGAATGCCCTACATTGACGAAGCGATCCGTTCCATTTGCAAGCAGACCTTTACCGATTGGGAATTGGTGGTCGTGGACGATGGCTCCACCGACGGCACGGCCAGTCTGCTGGAGCAATGGGTGCAGGCTGATGCCCGCATACGCGTCATCCGGCAGGATGCACAGGGCTTGGTGGCGGCTTCGAATGCGGCGGTTGGGGCAGCGAGAGGTCGGTATGTGGCCAGATTGGATTCGGACGATATCGCCCACGCGAAACGCCTCGCCTGGCAAGTGGCCTGCATGGAGCGGAACCCCAAGCTGCTGGCCATAGGTTCGGCCATCCAATTGTTTGGCGATCGTTCAGGGCTGTTGTTCACGCCGCTGACCAATTGGGGATGCAAGGGTCGTCTGCTGTTCGAGAACTGTTTCGCCCATTCCAGCGTGATGTTGCGCTACTCGATGATTAAACACTTAAAGCCCATCTACCAGGCCCAAACGGATTTTGCAGAGGATCTTGCGCTCTGGGTTCGAATCGCGCATCTTGGCAGTTTTGCGAATATCCCATTGCCTTTGGTGAAGTACAGGGTCCATCCACGTCAGGTGAGTCGCGAGCAGGCCAAAAGTCTGCGGAAAAAACATGCTGATTTTTCTGTGCTGCAGTGGCGGCGTTTGGGGGTGGACGTATCTGCGGAAGACTTTCAAAAGTTTCGCTGGCCGAACTTCATGGCGCGGGGAGGTTTGGGGGTCATGACAGAGTCCTTGCGCGTGATGTGGGCCATGCGTGCGCTGCTGGCGACACGCTACGCGCCCCAGGCCGCGTGGTGGATGGCCAGCATTTTCGCCCGGAATATGCTGAAGCTTGTTTTTCCGGCAGCACGGACGCACTTGTAAAGAGCGATGGGTGCGATACCTGGTGTGCGTCCTAAAGCCGTCGCCCTGGCGGCGGCCACACATGGAGGCGGTGCAACAGCAACAGCAATCGAAAGGCCAATTCGGTAAAACCTGTTTGACAATGTCGACGCCAGCCGAAAATCATGACCCACTGCGGGACGGCGAACGTGCCATGCATCGCGTACCGGCCCTGTATCACTGCCCGGGTAGCAGGATCAAGTTGCTCGCCATAATGTTGCCAAAAGTCCGTGACCTGGCCTAGCAAGATTCCGACCCAGTCGTTGCGCAGCAGAAAGCGGATGATTCCCCGGAGGCGCCCGAACCAGCCGGCACCGTGCCCGATCTGGTTGCCACCATGCTGCCGATACAGCAGCGTCGGCGTATCGTCGTAAATGACGCTGCCGAATGCGCTAACGACAAGGTACATCCACCAATCGTGGAATCGAATACTTGAGGGCACGCCACCGCGTTGCAGGAGCAAGGTGGCAGACCGGTTCAGCGCAGCCGTGCAGCCGGTGATGATGTTCTCGGTGAGCGCATTGGCCAGGGATGGCCCGCGCGGCCAGGGTGGCGTGACGTGCAAAGGCCGCAGATCGGCGTCCACCAACATTTGCGCGCTGCCGTACAGCGCCGGTTGCGATCCGAAAGGCTGCAAGCGGGCCCAGGCGCGCTCGATCTTTCCCGGCAGCCACACGTCGTCCTGGTCGGCGAACATCACCAAGTCGGCATCAGCCGGTGCGCTGGCCAGCAAGGTCAGGAAACTTGCACCGAAGCCGCAGTTGGTGCCGGTCGTCACGCTGATGCGCGGATCGTTGATGGCGCGAATGGCGTCCACCGTGCCATCGCTGGAGCCATCGTCGCGAATGCGGATGCAGCCCGCCGCCGGCAACTGCAACAGGATCGATTGCAACTGCTCGACAACGTAACGTTCACCATTGAAAGTCGACATCAGAACCACGACTCGCGCAGGCGGCATAGCCCCGGGCTCCTGAACGTCACCCAGGCTGTCATTCAAGATCGACACCCCGAGCGCTCAGCCAAGGTGCCCGGTAGGGACTGGGCAGCCGATCGGCCCCAAGGTCTTGAACACTGCGGGCGGCTGGGCCCATTGCTTCGATGACAGCGGCAGCGGCGCTGCGCCCTGGGCCGCAGCGCCGTGACGGCCTGCAATTCCAGCCACGAAGCGCCGGTCATCGCGGGTGGTCGCGCGGCACGGTGCGGATGGAATCGAAGGCGCTGCGCAGGGCGGCGAAGTACATCGAGGCCAGCAAGGACTGCGTGCCCAGGATCACCAGCCCCACCCCGGGAATGATGCGGCGCATGGCGACCTCAGGGTCCAGCGCGCCGAAGTTCGAGGCACCCCACTGCAAGGCCAGGCCCGCACAGAGCACGCCGCCGACCACGGTGGCCAACACCCCGCCAAGCGGCAGCCACAGGCTGCCTGCCATGCGCTGCGCCCACTGTTCCCGCGGGTGCGGCGCATCGAGGCCCGCCAAGTGCCGCGCCAGCACGGCGCCGAGCGCAAAGAGCAGGGTCTGGTAACCCAGAACTGCCGCCGCCATGGCGAAAAGCTGCGTGTGGATGCCCAGCGGCCAGGGCAGTTCACCTTGCTGCCAGACCTGGCTCGCCAGGAGTTGCAGCAAGCCGGCGCAGGTCAGCAAGGCGCCCGGGTAGAGGAACAGCCAACGCGGCGAGTACAGCAACAGGTAGCGCAGGTGGCGCCAGCCGTCGCGCCAGGTGTTCAGGTGCGGCGGCCGGTCACGGCCGTCCTTGTGCAGTCGCGTCGGCACCTCGCAGATGCGCAAACCCGCCTGCAGGCTCTTCACGATCATCTCGCTGGCGAACTCCATGCCGGGTGTGACCAGGCGCAGCCGGCGCATCGATGCACGTTCGAAGCCGCGCAGGCCGCAATGGAAATCGCCCAGGGGCCCGCCGAAGAAACGCCGGCCCAGGAAGCTGAGCACCGGGTTGCCAAGGTAGCGGTGCAGGAAGGGCATAGCCCCCGGCGAAATGCCCCCGCGGAAGCGGTTGCCGACCACCAGTTGCTCGCCCTGGCGCAGAGCGCTCACAAAGGGGTCCAGATCTCCGAAATCGTAGCTGTCGTCGGAATCACCCATGACGACAAAGCGGCCCCTGGCCGCCTCGATGCCGGCGATCAGGGCAGCGCCGTAGCCGCGCACGGGCACATGCACGACCTGCGCACCGGCCTGTTCCGCCAAAGCTTGCGATCCATCGGTCGAGCCGTTGTCCGCCACCAGCACTTCGCCGCGAATGCCGCGTCGCTCCAGATAGTTGCGCGCCTTGGCTATGCAGCGCGCCAGCGTGCGTGCCTCGTTCAGGCACGGCATCAGCACCGTGAGCTCGACTTCGCCTTCGGCCTGCAGGAGCACAGCCGCAGGCACGAGCGAGGGCTCACGGAGCAGGGGGCCTTCCAGAGGCAGACTCTCCAGGTGAAGGGCAGACATCGGCGCTCTCTAAGGCTGGGTGTTCGCGACAGCCCGAGGGGGCTGCAACTCGCATGGTGTCACCGGGCCGCGGCCCGGACCCAAAGAAAACCGGGGCCAGAAGACCCCGATTGCACTCACAACGACAGAGACGCTGGGTCAGTTGCCGCGGCAGGAACCGGGCATCAGGCGCTTCGGTTCACCGGAGCAGGTCCAGGTGGTGATCGTGCTCGATTGGCCGGCGGTCAGCGCGGGGCTGGGGGTCAGGGTCACGGTCACGGCGGCCGACTCACCCAAGGCGGTAGAGTTGCCCGTCACGGTGATGACGCCGCTGTTGGCGTTGACCGCCAGGTTCGACACGTACTTGGTCGACGCAAACCCCTGCTGACAGCTGTCCAGCGCCGTAGCACCCGCCGACTGGACGATCTCAGAGACGCAGGTACGCGCCGAGCTGGCAGCCAGCACGACTTCAGAGACCTTGGCCTTCTTGGTGTAGTCCTGGTAAGCCGGCAGAGCCACGGCAGCCAGGATGCCGATGATCGCCACGACGATCATCAGTTCGATGAGGGTGAAACCTTGTTGGACGCGCTTCATGTCAGGGACTCCTGTGGGCAGAAAAAAGAAGAGGGGGGCGGACATCCCCCTGAATGCAGGGTGCGTGCCAGGGGTGCCGAGGGGCTGCAAGCGGTCTTTTCTCACGACCACTGACGAGATTTGTCACTTGCGCTCATCGTGCCAAGCGCGCGAGCGCCTGTGTTGACAATTCCTGTCAGTCCGCGAGGGACAGAACTTGGCCCGTCATCAGCGCCTGGATGCGGTGCCGGCTGCTCTGCGCACCGACTTCCGTCATCACGGCATCCATTTCGCCCGGCTTGATGTGGGTGATGTAGACGTCCGCCGCCTGCTCGAAGCCCTCGAGCTCACGCTGCAGCTGCGAGGGGCACAGGTGCTGGCTGATGGTGGCCAGCGCATGCTCGTCGTCCCGGAAGGCGGTTTCGATCACCAGCATGGCCACGGGCAGGCTGCGCAGCCGCGCCCACAAGGCCGGGTTGGGCCCGGTATCGCCCGTGAACACCCAGGCGCCCTGGCTGCCGTGAACGGCATAGCCCACCGCCGGCACCGTGTGGCTGGCCGGCAGCACCTCGATGCGGTGGCGGCCGAGCGTGAGCACCTCACCCACGGCCAGCGGCTGCAAGGCCAGCACCGGGTTCATGGCGTCGGGCAGGCGCGTGAAGTCGGGCCAGATGACGCCGTTGAACACGTGCGTGCGCAAAGCCGCGATGGTGGCCGGCAGTGCGTGCACCACCACGGGCGGGCGCCGCGCTGCATGGCGCCGGCGCGTCACGCTGTCGGCCAGCAAGCCGATGGCGAGCACGTGGTCGAGGTGCGAGTGCGTGACGAGGATGTGGTCCACGCGCGCCATCTCGTCGAGCGTGAGGTCGCCCACACCGGTGCCGGCGTCGACGAGCACATCGTCGTCGAGCAGGAAGGACGTGGTGCGGTTGCCAGCGGCAATCGAGCCCGAACAACCGAGGACGCGGATCTGCATGGAAGGGTGAGGCGTAGACCCGCAGCACTGCAGGCAAGGGCCGCATGCTGATGGGGCAAGCCCCACGCGGCAAGGCAAGGTGACACCTTTATGGCCCGACCGCGTGGCCAGCGGGGCACGGGCGTGAAGCCCGTCACGCTGGTCCCAAAACGAGCGGGACGCTCCGCCCGCCGCAGGCCGGACGGCAGCGGACTCAGGGAAGACTCAGCGGTAGATGAACTGCATCTGCGTGCCGGCGAGCTCGATCACGTCGCCGTTGCGCAAGGGCACCGAATCGCCCACCAGCGGCACGCCATTGATGCTGGGCCGCGTGGCGCCTTCAACGTGGGCGAAGGCGTAACCGTTCGGGCGCTTGGTGATGGAAGCCACCTGCACGCCCGGCTTGCCGACGGTGGTGACCACCTTGGTCAGCGACACCTCGCGGCCCGCAGCGGCACCGTTGAGCACCTTGATCGAGGCCGGCTGCGTGGGCGCGGGCGGCGGCGGGGGCGGCAACGAGGCGCCCAGGCCCCCAAAGCTGGAGGGCGTACTGGCGTAGGTGGGTGCGGGCTGCGTAGGCGGCACGGCATGGCCGGCAGCCGCACTGCTGCCCGGCCGCATGATCATGGTCTTCTCGTACTCGCCGCTCTCGTCGACCAGGAACTTGATCTTGTACTTGCCGATCTCGACCGTGTCGTTGTGCGTGAGCAGCTGCTTCTTGATCGCCTTGCCGTTGATGTAGGTGCCATTGGTGCTGTTCAGGTCTTCGATGAAGACGTCGGCACCCACCATCTGCAGCACGGCGTGCTCGCCGCTGACGGCGAGGTTGTCGATGACGATGTCGTTGTAGGGACGGCGGCCGAGTGTGGTCTTGTCCTTCGTGATCTGGACTTCCTTGATGACCACACCGTCGAGCGAAACCACCAGCTTGCCCATGCCTACCCTCGATTCAATCCGCTGCCGACCGCAGCTGCCTCAATGCGCCTGCGGCGTCTGTGTTGTCACCTGGCCACCGGCTTGCGGTTCAGCGCCGGAACGGCCACCAAGACCGCGCCGGTGCGCTCGCGCTGCCTGAAGCGCGGGCCAGGATGACAGAGATATTATCCTTTCCCCCCGCGTCATTGGCCGCGTCGATCAGCGCCCGCCCCCTTGTTTCCAGCGAGTCGTGCGCCAGCAACACCTGCGCGATGCTGGCGTCATCGAGCATGTCGGACAAGCCGTCCGAGCACATCAGGAACACATCGCCGGGCAACACGTCGTGCTGGTGGGTCTCGAGCAGCACCGAGTCTTCGACACCGACGGCCCGCGTGACGAGGTTCTTGTTCGACGAGAAAGCGGCCTGCTCGGGCGTGATGAGGCCGGCGTCGAGCTGCTCCTGCAGCAGCGAGTGGTCGCGCGTGACCTGCTGCAGCTTGCCCGCGCGCAGGCGGTAGCAACGCGAATCGCCCACATGGCCGAGCAACACGCGGTCGTCGCGGAAAACGGCCACCACCAGCGTGGTGCCCATGCCGGCGTACTGCGGGTTGGAGGTGGAGGCGTTGAAGATGGCGCGGTTGGCGTTGTCCACGCAGATGTCCATGGCGCGGCGCACTTCGGCGTCGCTGGCCTGCTTGCTGGCTTCACGCAACCAGCGACCGAGTTCGGTGCGGATGAAGGACGTGGCCATGCTGCTGGCCACCTCACCGGCGTTGTAGCCGCCCATGCCATCGGCCAGAACGGCCAGCGCAACACCATCGTCGGTGGCCACCGAATCCTCGTTGTTGCTGCGTGCCCGGCCGGGGTCCACCGCGGCAAAGAGTTCGATCGTCATGGGCACGGGGAAGGTCGGCGTCGCGCGGAGTGAAGTGCCGTGGGATTGTGCATCGGAACGTGGGGCCCGCTGCGCCCCACCCAGCCCAGGTTCTGCCCCAGGAAGCTGCACGATGACCGCCTGCAACTCAGCCACCAGCAGCTCGCAGGAAGCGGGGCGTTGCGAAGGCTGCTTGGCCAGCAGGCGCGCTACCAGCTCGGCAGTTCCCGCCGAGACCGCGGGCACCAGCGTGCGCAGGTCGGGAGCCGGGGTGGTGGCCACGTCGCGCAGCAGTTCGCCCATCGAGCTGGCTTCGTGCGGCAGACGGCCGCTCAGCAGCTGGAACAGCAGCACGCCCAGCGCGTAGAGGTCGGTGGCGGGGGTGGGCACATTGCCGGCCAGTTGCTCGGGGGCCATGTAGGCGGGTGTGCCCATCACCACGCCCGTGCCGGTCTGCGCCGCATCGGAGGCGCGTGCAATGCCGAAGTCCGCCAGCTTCACGATGTTGCCCGGCAGATGCACCAGCACATTGGCGGGCTTCAGGTCGCGGTGCATGACGCCCTGCCGGTGCGCGTGCGCCACGGCCGCTGCCATGCGGCTGCCCAGCGCGAGCACCAGCGCCTCCGGCAGCAGCCGGCTCTGGGTGGTGTAGCGCGAGAGGTCGTCGCCGGGCACCAGTTCCATCGCCAGCCAGGCCAGGCGGCCTTCGATGCCGGCGCCGTGCACGGCCACGATGTCGGGGTGCACGAGGCGCTGCGCGTTGCGCGCGGCGGTGATGAAGCCCTCTCGCCAGGCGGTTTCGGCGTCGCCTGTGGGCACGCTCGAGAGCTTCAGGGCCACGGGAGGACCCCCGGCCCCTTCGGCCAGGTAGACCTCGCCGCTGGCACCCCGCCCCAGCAGGCGCTGCAGGCGGAAGCCGGCGACCGTCTGGCCGAGGCGCCAGCCTTCTTGCATCAGGCGGTGGTCAGGCCGCGGTGACGGCGCGCTTGCGCTTCACCAGCACACCGATGGCCAGCACGAGCAGCGCGCCTGCGACGCCGGCGCCGTACTTCACGCTGGCCACGACCTCGGGCAGCTTGCCCTCCACCATGGCGCTGGCCAGGGGCATGTGGCCCACGATGGCGGGGTCGGTGACGGCCATGGTGCCGGCAATCCAGCCTAGCAGCATGCCGCCAGCGGTGATGATCATCGGGAAGCGGTCCATCAGCTTGATCACGAGCTGGCTGCCCCAGACGATGATGGGGATGCTGACGACGAGGCCGAAGATCACCAGCGCCATCTGGTGTTCGCCGGCGCCCTGCGCGGCACCCGCGATGGCGATGACGTTGTCCACGCTCATCACGAGGTCAGCCACGATGATGGTCTTCACGGCAGCCCAGAGCTTGTCGGACGCATTGATGTCGCCATGGCCGTCTTCGTCGGGCGCGATCAGTTTGACGCCGATCCACACCAGCAGAGCAGCACCCACCAGCTTGAGGAAGGGGATCGCCAGCAGCGTCAGCGCGAAGAAGATCAGGATGACGCGCAGGACGATGGCGCCCGCGGTACCCCAGATGATGCCCTTGGTGCGCTGCGCCGGCGGCAGCTTGCGGCAGGCCAGCGCGATGACCACGGCGTTGTCGCCCCCGAGCAGGATGTCGATCATGATGATCTGGCCGACGGCGATCCAGAACGCGGGGTCAGTGAACATGTCCATGGGGAGGCGGGCGCTTTCAGCAGGGAAACGGTGGCCCGGGCAAAATAGCCCAGTCCGGGTAGGCCCAAAAGTGTAGTCGGCGCCCCAGGGGCGCCGACTGTGGAAATTACGACCGCTCGCGCGGGCGGCCGAGACCCGCTAGATCAGAGCAGGGCCTTGAGAAGGCGCGCCATCTCGCTGGGGTTGCGCGTGACGGTGAAGCCGCACTCTTCCATGATGGCGAGCTTGGCGTCCGCGGTGTCCGCACCGCCGCTGATCAGCGCGCCGGCGTGGCCCATGCGCTTGCCCGGGGGCGCGGTCACGCCCGCGATGAAGCCCACCACCGGCTTCTTCATGTTCGCCTTCACCCAGCGGGCGGCGTCAGCTTCGTCGGGGCCGCCGATCTCGCCGATCATGATGACGGCGTCGGTGTCCGGGTCGTCGTTGAAGGCCTTCATCACGTCGATGTGCTTCAGGCCGTTGATCGGGTCGCCACCGATGCCGACCGCGCTGCTCTGGCCCAGGCCGATTTCGGTGAGCTGCGCCACGGCTTCATAGGTCAGCGTGCCCGAGCGGCTGACGACGCCGATGCGGCCCTTGCGGTGGATGTGGCCCGGCATGATGCCGATCTTGATTTCTTCCGGCGTGATCAGGCCTGGGCAGTTCGGGCCGAGCAGCAGCGTCTTCTTGCCACCGGCGGCTTCCTTGGCCTTCATCTTGTTGCGCACATCCAGCATGTCGCGCACGGGGATGCCTTCGGTGATGCAGATGGCCAGGTCGAGGTCGGCCTCCACGGCTTCCCAGATGGCGGCTGCGGCGCCGGCCGGCGGCACGTAGATCACGCTGACGGTGGCGCCGGTTTCGCTCTTGGCTTCCTTGACGCTGGCGTAGATGGGGATGTCGCTGAACTTCTCGCCAGCCTTCTTCGGGTTCACGCCGGCAACAAACGCCGCCTTGCCGTTGGCGTAGGCCTGGCAGCCCAGGGTGTGGAACTGGCCGGTCTTGCCGGTGATGCCTTGCGTGATGACGCGGGTGTCTTTGTTGATGAAGATGGACATGTCTTGTTCTCCGGGTCAGGCAACGGCGGCGACGATCTTGGTGGCAGCTTCGGCCATCGTGTCGGCGGCGATGATGGGCAGACCGCTGTCGGCCAGCATCTTCTTGCCCAGGTCTTCGTTGGTGCCCTTCATGCGCACGACCAGCGGCACGTTCAGGTTCACGGCCTTGCAGGCGGTGATCACGCCCTCGGCGATGGTGTCGCACTTCATGATGCCGCCGAAGATGTTGACGAGGATGCCTTTGACCTCGGGGTTCTTCAGCATGATCTTGAAGGCCTCGGTGACCTTCTCGGCGGTGGCGCCACCGCCCACGTCGAGGAAGTTCGCCGGCTCGCCGCCGAAGAGCTTGATGGTGTCCATCGTCGCCATGGCCAGGCCGGCGCCGTTGACGAGGCAGCCGATGTTGCCGTCCAGGCTGATGTAGGCGAGGTCGAACTTGCTCGCTTCCACTTCGGCGGGGTCTTCTTCGTCGAGATCGCGGTAAGCCACGATCTCGGGGTGGCGGAACAGCGCGTTGCTGTCGAAGTTGAACTTGGCGTCCAGCGCGATCAGGTTGCCCTGGCTGTCGCGGTTCAGCGGGTTGATCTCCACCAGGCTGGCGTCGGTGGCCATGTAGCAGGTGTAGAGCTTCTGGAAGAGGTCGATGGCCTGCGCCGTGCTGTTGGCCGGCAGGCCGATGCTGTCGGCGATCTTCTTGGCCTGCTCGGCGCCCAGGCCGGTCAGCGGGTCGATGTACTCGGTGATGATCTTCTCGGGGGTGCTGTGGGCCACCTCCTCGATGTCCATGCCACCTTCGCTGCTGGCGATGAAGGCGACCTTCTGCGTCGCACGGTCGGTGACCAGCGAGACGTAGTACTCCTTCTGGATGTCAGCGCCTTCTTCGATGTACAGGCGGCGCACCTTCTGGCCTTCGGGGCCGGTCTGGTGCGTCTTGAGCTGCATGCCCAGGATCTGGCTGGACAGCGTTTCCACCTCGGCCAGGCTGCGCGCCAGCTTCACGCCACCGCCCTTGCCGCGGCCACCGGCGTGGATCTGCGCCTTCACCACCCAGACGCTGCCGCCGAGTTTCTGCGCGGCTTCCTGCGCTTCGCGCACGGTGAAGGCGGCATAACCGCGCGGCACAGGCACGCCATGGGCGCGCAGCAGCTCCTTGGCCTGGTATTCGTGGATCTTCATCGGGAGGGCTCCTATTCGCTCGTGCGTTCTGTCGTCGGAAAGGGGTCAGGCGCCGGGCACGGCTTGCGCCCAACGGGGATAGAACTGGGCCACCACGGGGCCATTGCTGCGCAAGGCATGGCAGCGGTCGATCTGGAAGGGCCGGCTGGCGTTCTCGGTGTCACCGCGGGTGTCGATCACTTCGCCCGCGAAGGCCTGCACCACGGCCGTGGGCAGCACCTGCGCCAGCTCGGTGATGTGGGTGCAGCCGAGCACGCCGCCCACGCGGTCGCGGAGGCGCAGGCGGAAGTGGTCCATCAGGTTCAGGCCCGCCAGCCGCGCGTACACGTCTCCGTGTTCGCTGCACTGGCCGGTGTAGGGCATCCAGCGGGTTTCGGAGCCAGCCTCGATGATGTCGAGCTTCTCGTTCACCACCAGGCGCAGCAGCATGTCGTGGATCGGCACGCCGGCAGGCCGCGAGCCGCTGCCGAGTTGCGCGGTGCGGGTCTTGGTGTCGGTGAGGGTGGCGTCCACTTCCCACAGGCCATCACCACGCGCATACACCTGCACGTCGATCTGACGGCGGTGCTTCAGCTGGCGTTGGGCCGCCGCTTGCGGGAGGGTCATGGGGGGACTTCGGAGGCAGACGCTGCAGGGCGCTGAGGCAGCGCGGCGGCGAATTTAACATGCGGCGCTGCAGCAAAAACTTACAGCGAGGCCCGCAACGCACGATCGTGCCGAAAGAAGGTGCGCGGGAATCAGCCCTCGGTCTCGTCACCGCCGCCGCGCACCACGCGCTGGATGACGTCGCCCTCGAAGCCGCGGCCGGCCAGAAAACGCATCTGCTTGGCGCGCTCGGCGGCGTCTGCGGGCGGCTCGCCGAAGCGGCGCCGCCAGACCTCCAGCGCACGCTCGTACTCGGTGGCGCGCGCCTGCTGGAGCGTGCTGGCCACCAGCGCTGGCGCCAGGCCTTTGTGCTGCAAGGTCTGCTTCAGGCGCCGCACGCCGTGGCGGCGCCCCTGACCCTGGAGCACCGATTCGGCTGTGCGCTCTTCGCTCAGCAGCCCCTTGGCGGCCAGGTCGTCCAGCGCGGCGGCAATCTGTGCCGCGGCGCTGGCTTCTTCGGTGTCTAGCACGTGCCGGCCGAGCTTGCGCTCCAGCTCGGCCCGTGAATGCTCGCGCTGCGCCAGGTGGCGAAGCGCCCGGCCCTTGACCGACAGCGCGCCGAAGCCCACGCCGGGCCGCCGCCCGCGCCTTACTCGGCCGCTTCGGCGTTGAGCAGCGGGATGCCCATGTGCTCACGCACCTTGTTCTCGATCTCGCGGGCCACGTCGCTGTTCTCACGCAGGAACTCGCGGGCGTTGTCCTTGCCCTGGCCGATCTTCTCGCCGTTGTAGGCGTACCAGGCGCCGCTCTTCTCGAGCACGCGGGCCTCGACGCCCATGTCGATGATCTCGCCCTCGCGGCTGATGCCTTCGCCGTAGAGGATGTCGAACTCGGCGGTCTTGAAAGGCGGGCTGACCTTGTTCTTGACGACCTTGACCTTGGTCTCCGAGCCGATGACCTCTTCGCCCTTCTTGATGTTGCCGGTGCGGCGGATGTCCAGGCGGACGCTGGCGTAGAACTTCAGCGCGTTGCCGCCCGTGGTGGTTTCGGGGTTGCCGAACATCACGCCGATCTTCATGCGGATCTGGTTGATGAAGATGACCATGGTGTTGGTCTTCTTGATCGTGGCGGTGAGCTTGCGCAGCGCCTGGCTCATCAGGCGGGCCTGCAGGCCGGGCAGGCTGTCGCCCATCTCGCCTTCGAGTTCGGCCTTGGGCGTGAGTGCGGCCACCGAGTCGACGACGATGAGGTCGATGCTGCCGCTGCGCACGAGGGCGTCGACGATTTCGAGCGCCTGTTCACCCGTGTCAGGCTGGCTGATCAGCAGGTCTTGCAGGTTGACGCCGAGTTTCTGGGCGTACTGGATGTCGAGCGCGTGCTCGGCGTCGATGAAGGCGGCCGTACCACCTTGCTTCTGCATCTCGGCGATGACCTGCAGCGTGAGCGTGGTCTTGCCCGAGCTTTCAGGGCCGTAGATCTCGACGACGCGGCCACGCGGCAGGCCGCCGACGCCCAGCGCAATGTCTAGGCCCAGGCTGCCGGTGGAGACAACCTGGATGTCTTCGATCACCTCGCCTTCGCCCAGGCGCATGATCGAGCCCTTGCCGAACTGCTTTTCAATCTGCGCCAGCGCCGCCTGCAGGGCCTTGGCTTTTTCGGTGTTCAGTGCTTTCACGGGTGCGTCCATGCTGGGTTCTCCTCGGTTGGCCGCGATTATGCCGCCAAGACTGGATATGCGTACAGTCCTTTTGGGGTAACCCCGTGGGGGCACCCGGCCGAGGGAGCAGCAGCATAGACGCTGATCAAGGCAGCCCCAGGCCGGCTGCCTAGAATTTCTGATCCGCCGGCCATGCAGCCGGCCACAGGCACGCCCCAAGTGCCGCACAGGAGACAAGGTCATGCGCATCCTCATTGCCGAAGACGACCAGGTGTTGGCCGACGGCCTGTTGCGTTCGTTGCGGGCCGGGGGCTACGCGGTGGACCAGGTGGGCACGGGCAGCGAAGCCGATGCCGCCATCGCCGGGCACGAGTTCGATCTCGTGATCCTCGATCTCGGCCTGCCCAAGATGCACGGCTTCGAGGTGCTGCGCAAGATGCGCGCACGCGGCAGCAGCGTGCCGGTGCTCATCCTCACCGCGGCCGACAGCGTGGAGCAGCGCGTCAAGGGCCTGGACCTGGGCGCCGACGACTACATGGCCAAGCCCTTCTCGCTGCAGGAGCTGGAAGCGCGTGTGCGCGCGCTCACGCGCCGCGGCCTGGGTACCGCCAGCAGCGTGCTCAAGCACGGCCCGCTGACTTTCGACGCCACCGGCCGCGTGGCCTACCTCAACGACCAGATGGTGGAGCTCAGCGCGCGCGAACTGAGCCTGCTGGAAGTGCTGCTGCAGCGCGCCGGGCGCCTGGTCAGCAAAGACCAGCTGGTGGAGCGCCTGTGCGAATGGGGCGAAGAGGTGAGCAACAACGCCATCGAGGTGTACATCCACCGCCTGCGCAAGAAGATCGAGCAGGGCCCGGTGCGCATCGCCACCGTGCGCGGCCTGGGCTACTGCCTGGAAAAGATCGCCGCCTGATTTGGCCGAAGCCGCCCCGCCTGCCGCCCACGCGGCCCCGCCCGATCTCAAGCAGGCCGCGGCCCCGGCGGCTGCGCCCTATCGCGAACAGCGTTCGCTGTTCGGGGAAATCCTCGACTGGATGCTCGCGCCGCTGCTGCTGCTGTGGCCGATGAGCCTGGGCTTGACCTGGGTGGTGGCGCAGTCCATCGCCGCTCGCCCCTACGACCGCGAACTGGCCGACGCCGCGCGGGCCCTGGCGCGCCAGGCCACCGCGCAGACCTCCACCGTCGACCTGCCCGTGGGCAGCGTGCGCGCCGAGCTCGAACGCGCCGCCGCCACGCTCAAGCGTGACGACGACGACGACCGCAGCTACTACCAGGTGCTGGGCCGGCGGGGCGAACTGCTGGCAGGCGAAGCGTCGCTGGCCGTGCCCATCGAACCGGCCGACGAGACCACGCCCCTGCCGGACAGCGGCGTGCGCTTCCGCGACGACACCATCGGCGACGAACCCGTGCGCGTGGCCTACCTGTGGCTGCCGCCGGCGCCCGGCGGCACGCGCAGCGAAGCGCTGGTGCAGGTGGCCGAGACGCTGGGCAAACGCAGCAAGTTGGCCACCGAGATCATCAAGGGCGTGATCCTGCCGCAGTTCGTCATCCTGCCGCTGGCGGTGCTGCTGGTGTGGTTCGCCCTCACCCGCGGCATCCGGCCGCTGGCGGAACTGCAGCAGCGCATCCGCAAGCGCGAGAGCACCGATCTTTCTCCCATCCCCGATGGCGACGTGCCCGACGAGGTGGCGCCCTTGGTGGGCGCGATCAACGACCTGCTGCAGCGCCTGGACAAGACCATCGCCACGCAGCGCCACTTCCTGGCCGACGCGGCGCACCAGCTCAAGACGCCCTTGGCCGGCCTGCGCATGCAGGCCGAACTGGCCGCGCGCGAGATCGACAGTGGCCGCGGCGACCCGGCTTCGATGAAGCACACGCTGCGGCAGATCGCGCTGAGCACGCAGCGCGCCGCGCACATGGTCAACCAGCTGCTGGCCATGGCGCGCGCCGAAGACACCGGCCAGGCCGCGCGCCACCAGGACGTGGACCTCGCCGCCATCACCCGCGCCGTGGTGCGCGATTTCGTGCCGCGCGCGATCGAGCGGCGCATCGACCTGGGCTACGAAGGCCCGGCCGATGCCGAGGGCCCGGGCGGCCCCAAGCTCGCCGCCACGCGCGTGCGGGCCGAGCCGGTGCTGCTCAGCGAGATGGTGCGCAACCTGGTGGACAACGCGCTGCAGTACACGCCGCAAGACGGCACGGTCACGGCGCGCGTGCTGACCGACCCCTTCGGCCAGGTGGTGGTGCTGCAGGTGGAAGACACCGGCCCCGGCATCGCGCCGGCCGAACGCGAGGCCATCTTCCGGCCTTTCTACCGCGCCCTGGGCACGCAGGTGGATGGCAGCGGTCTGGGGCTGGCCATCGTGGCCGAGGTCGCGCAGCGCCACGGCGCCGACATCACCGTCACCGACGCCCGCCCGCGCCCCGCGATGGGCGGTGTGCCGGGCACCACGCCTGGCGCCTTGTTCACGGTGCGCTTTCCGCTGGCCGCCGTGGCGGCAGTGGAAGCAGACGCCACGTCATGACTGCATCAGGCGGCGGCTGCGGGCGATGGACATCAGGATGCCCAAGCCAAGGCCCAGCGACACCATCGCCGTGCCACCGTAGCTGACGAAGGGCAAGGGCACGCCCACCACAGGCAGGATGCCGCTGACCATGCCCATGTTGACAAAGGCGTAGGTGAAGAAGCTCAAGGACACGGCGCCGGCCAGCAAGCGCGTGAAGACGGTGGGCGCTTCCGCGGCGATCATGAGCCCGCGGAAGATCAGGAAGGTGAAGGCCGCCAGCAGGATCAGCACGCCCGTCAGACCGAACTCTTCGCTGAAGGCCGCGAAGATGAAGTCCGTGGTGCGCTCGGGGATGAACTCCAGGTGCGTCTGCGTGCCTTGCATGAAGCCCTTGCCGCCCAGGCCCCCCGAGCCGATGGCGATCATGCCCTGGATGATGTGGAAGCCCTTGCCCAGCGGATCACGCGTCGGGTCGAGGAGCGTGCAGACGCGGTTGCGCTGGTACTCGCGAAGCACGGGCCATTCCACGTGGGGTTGGCAGATGGTGTCACCGGTCAGCACGATGGCCAGCAGGCCCAGAGCGCCGATCACCAGCGCCGGGATCACGAGCTTCCAGCTCAGGCCGGCGAAGAACATCACATAGAGGCCGCTGCCCAGAATCAGCAGCGAGGTGCCCAGGTCGGGCTGCTTGGCCACGATCACCACTGGCACGCCCACCAGCAGACCGGCGATGACGAAATCGGGCACGCGCAGTTGGCCTTCGCGCTTCTGGAACCACCAAGCCATCATCAGCGGCATCGCGATCTTCATGATCTCGCTGGGCTGGATGACCATGAAACCGATGTTCAGCCAGCGCTCAGCACCCTTGCGCGTGATGCCGAACATGGCCGTGGCCACCAGCAGCACCACACCGGCCACATAGAGCGGCACGGCCAGCTGCTGCAGCTTCTGCGGCGGCACCTGGGCCACCACGAACAGCACCGCCAGCGCCAGCAGCATGTTGCGGCCGTGGTCGACGAAACGCGTGCCGTGGTCATATCCGGCGGAGTACATCGCCACCAGCCCGATCAAGGCCAGCAGCGCGATGGCCACGGCCAGCGCACCGTCGAAGCCGCTGAAAACGCGGCGCACCAGCAACCACGGCGAAGGGCGCTCGAAGACGGCGTTCATCGGCGCTGTGCGGCGGCGGGGGTCAGCACAGGGGGCAAGGCCGCCACGCGCTGCGGCGCCGAGGCTGGTGCGGCGGGAAGAACCTGCACGGCCGGCGCCGAAGCCGCGGCCACGGGCGGCAGCGGCGCTGCTTGCTGGCCCGGCAGCGGCACATCCACTGCACGGCGCGGCGTGCCGATGGGCGTGAGCACGCGGCCCTCGCGCACGCCGGCCAGGTCTTCTTCGCTGGGGTACAGGCCGAGCAGCAGGTAGTCGAACACGCGCCGTGCGATGGGGGCCGCGGCGTCACCGCCGAAACCGGCGTTCTCCACCACCACGGCCAGCGCCACGGTGGGCGCATCGATGGGCGCGGCGGCCATGTAGAGCGCGTGGTCGCGCTTGTGCTCTTCCAGCTTGGCAGCGTTGTACTTCTCGTTCTGGCGCACGCCCACGGCCTGCGCGGTGCCGGTCTTGCCGCCGCTGGCGTAGGGCGCGCCGGCAAAGCTGCGCGTGGAGGTGCCCTCGGTCGTCACTCCCGCCAGCGCGCGGCGGATGATCTCCACGTGCTCGGGCTTCAGCGCCAACGGCGGCAGTGCCTGGCCGGCGATGGGCTTGCGCTCGCCGCTCAGCACGTTTTCCACCTCGCGCACCAGGCGCGGCTGGTAGCGCTGGCCGCCGCTGACCAGTGTGGCCGTGGCGCTGGCCAGCTGCAGCATGGTGAAGTTGTTGTAGCCCTGGCCGATGCCCAGCGAGATGGTCTCGCCGGCGTACCAGCGCTGCTGCTCGGGCTTCTTGTAGTAGCGGCGCTTCCAGTCGGTGGAAGGCAGCACGCCCGCGACCTCGTTCTCCAGGTCGATGCCGGTGCGCACGCCGAAGCCGAAGGGCGAGAGCTGCTCGTGCATCAGGTCCACGCCCATCTCGTTGGCCAGCGAGTAGTAGTAGACGTTGCTGCTCTTGACGATGCTGCGGTGCATGTCCACCGGCCCGAGGCCCTTGTCGCCGTGGCTGCGGAAGGTGTGGTTGCCGAACTGGAAGGTGCCACCGTCCTGGACGACGGCACTCGCGCTGCGCTTGCCCGAGGTGAGTGCGGCCATCGCCATGAAGGGCTTGAAGGTGCTGCCCGGCGGGTAGGTGCCGCGCAGGGCGCGGTTGAGCAGCGGCTTGTCGATGCTCTCATTCAACTCACGCCAGCTCTCCACATCGATGCCGTCGACGAAGAGGTTGGGGTCGAAGGTGGGCTTGCTCACGAAGGCCAGCACCTCGCCCGTGCGCGGGTCAAGCGCCACCAGCGCGCCGCGGCGGTCGCCGAAGAGTTGCTCCACCAAGGCCTGCAGCTTGATGTCGATGCTGAGCACGAGCTTGTCGCCCGGCGTGGGCGGGTGGCTCTTCAGGCGCCGCACCGCGCGGCCGCCGGCGCTGGTTTCCACCTCTTCGAAGCCGGCGGTGCCGTGCAGCACGCTCTCATAGGCCTGCTCCAGGCCCAGCTTGCCGATGTACTCGGTGCCTTTGTAGTTGCCCTGGGCCTCTTCGTCCCACTCTTCCATGGCCTTCTTCTCGGCCTGGTTGATGCGGCCGATGTAGCCCAGCAGGTGGCTGCCGGTCTCACCCAGCGGGTAGTTGCGGAAGAGCCGCGCCTTGACCTCCACGCCGGGGAAGCGGAAGCGCTGCGCCATGAAGCGCGCCACCTCCTCGTCGCTGAGCTTGGTGCGGATGGGCAGGCTCTCGGCGCCCTTGAGCTCTTCCTGCAGGCGCTTGAAGCGGCGGCGGTCGCGCGGCTCGATGGTCACCACCTCGGCCAGGTCGTCCATCAGCGCATCCAGCTCGGCGGCCGATGAGCGTCCGCGCTGCGGCGAGATCTCCAGCGTGTAGGCCGAGTAGTTGGTGGCCAGCACCACGCCGTTGCGGTCGACGATGAGGCCGCGGTTGGGCACGATGGGCACCACCGCGATGCGGTTGGCCTCGGCCTGCGTGGCCAGCTCTTCGTGACGGATCACCTGCAGGTAGATCAGCCGCGCCGCCAGCAGCGAGAAGGCCACCAGCACGAAGGCCGCAGCGGCCAGCAGCCGGCCGCGGAACAGACCGACTTCTTCCTCGACGTCGCGCAGGATGGTCATTACAGCGGCCTATTCTGATCGGGGTCGGGCGCGCGGCGTTGCGGCGCCAGCAGCAGCAGCGTGGCCACCGGCCACAGCAGCGCCTCGAACACCGGCGCCAGCAGCAGGCTCCAGCCCGGGAACATGTCGCCAGCGGCCATGCGCACGGCCAGCGAGACGGCGTGCGCGATCACGAACACCGGCAGGATCTGCAGCGACTGCTCCACCACGCCGAACCACAGCAGCCGGCGGTGGATGCTGATGCCGGCGAAGCCCAGCAGCGTGTAGGCCAGCGCGTGCTGGCCCAGCAGCGCGCCTTGGTGCACATCCATCAGCAGCCCGAACAGGAAGGCCAGGCCCACGCCCACGCGGCGCGGTTGGTGCACGCTCCAGAACACCAGCACCACGGCCAGCAGGTCGGGCATGGCCGGCACGCGGCCCAGCGGCAGCATGTTGAAGGCCGCCGCCACGGCCAGCGTGAAGGCGATGAAGAAGGGGTTGACCGGCAGCAGCAGCTGGTCGGAACCGCGCGGCATGATCATCTGCCGGCCTCCTGCAGGCGCGCACTCATGGCGTGCTGGCCGCGCGGCGCGGCGTCTTCAGCTGGTGGTCGGGGCGGCCGGTCTTCTCGACGGCTTCGGGTTCGGGGCGGGCCGGCAGTTGCCCGGCCAGCGGCTCCAGCACCAGCACGTGGCGCACGCCATCGGCCTGCGCCACGGGCGTGAGCAGCACGCGCGCAAAACCCGACTCCACACGCCGCTCCACGCTGGCCACGCGCGCCACCGGCAGGCCCGGCGGGTAGACCCCATCGAGCCCGCTGGTCTGCAGTTCGTCGCCCACCTTCACGTCGGCGTTGGCCGAGGCGTAGCGCAGCTCCATGCCACCAGCCGCACCACCGAAGGCCGCATTGCGCTGCTGCGTGCGCACATTCAGCACGGGAATGGCCGCGTCCTTGTCGGCCAGCAGCGTGACTTCGGCGGTCAACGGGTACAGGCGCGTCACCTGGCCCAGCACGCCGGCTTCGTTGATGACGGGCGCGCCTCGCACCACGCCCTGCGTGGCGCCGCGGTCGATGATGACCTTGCGCGAGTACGGATCGGCCGCCTCGTACAGCACCTCGGCCGGGCGCGAACGCACGGCCACGGCCTCGCGCAACTCCAACAGGGCGCGCAGGCGGGTGTTCTCCTGCTGCAGTTGCGCGGTGCGCAGCGAGCGCTCGGCCTGCGCCGCCAGGCGCTGCTGCGCCTCGCGTTCGGCGGCCTGGGCGCTGCGCAGGCCGCGCAGGTAGTCTTCGCCGCCTTCCCACATCTCCACCGGCACGGCCAGCGTGCGCTGCACCGGCAGCAGCGCCACCGCCAGCGTGGCACGCAGCGGTTGCGTCCAGTTGAAGCGCGTGTCAGCCACCATCAGAAAGACCGCCAGCGCCGAGAAGAAGACGAGCTTGCTCAGGGCCGAGGGGCCCTGGCGGAAGAAAGGCGGCGGGGTGCGGTCGAGCGTTCCCAAAGGCATTGGGGTCGCTCCTGCTGCAGCGGTGCCGGGCTTACTCGGAAGTGAAGATGGAGCCCAGGCGCTCCATGCGCTCCAGGGCCATGCCGCAGCCGCGCACCACGCAGGTCAGCGGGTCTTCGGCCACCAGCACGGGCAGGCCGGTTTCTTCGGCCAGCAGGCGGTCCAGGTCGCGCAGCAGAGCGCCGCCGCCGGTGAGCATCATGCCGCGCTCGGCGATGTCGGCGCCCAGTTCGGGCGGCGTCTGCTCGAGCGCGTTCTTCACCGCGCTGACCATCTGGTTCAGCGGGTCGGTGAGGGCTTCCAGGATCTCGTTGCTGCTGATGGTGAAGCTGCGCGGCACGCCCTCGCTGAGGTTGCGGCCCTTGACTTCCATCTCCTTCACCTCGCTGCCGGGGAAGGCGCTGCCGATGTTCTTCTTGATGGCCTCAGCGGTGGGCTCGCCGATCAGCATGCCGTAGTTGCGGCGGATGTAGTTGATGATGCTTTCATCGAACTTGTCGCCGCCGACGCGGATGCTGCCCTTGTAGACCATGCCGCCCAGCGAGATGACGCCCACCTCGGTGGTGCCGCCGCCGATGTCCACCACCATCGAGCCGCTGGCCTCACTCACTGGCAGGCCGGCGCCGATGGCCGCGGCCATGGGTTCTTCGATCAGGTACACGTCGCTGGCACCGGCGCCGAGGGCCGATTCGCGGATGGCGCGGCGCTCCACCTGGGTGGAGCCGCAGGGCACGCAGATGATGATGCGCGGGCTCGGGCGCAAGACGGACCGCGGGTGGACCATCTTGATGAACTGCTTGAGCATCTGCTCCGTCACCGTGAAGTCGGCGATGACGCCGTCTTTCATCGGGCGGATGGCCTCGATGTTGCCGGGCACCTTGCCCAGCATGGCCTTGGCTTCCTTGCCGACGGCCTGGATGGTTTTCTTGCCCTGGGGGCCGCCCTCGTGACGGATGGCGACGACCGAGGGCTCGTCCAGCACGATGCCCTTGCCGCGCACGTAGATCAGCGTGTTGGCGGTGCCGAGGTCGATGGCGAGGTCGGTGGAGAAATAGCGGCGCAGGGAAGCAGCAAACATGGGCGGTGGGGCGGAACGGGTGCGCGGGCGGCGGGCGGACGGGGTGCGTCGTTCGCAGGCAGGTGGGTGGCCTGGGGTGGACCGGGTGGAAACCTGGGGTCTGACCGGGTACGACGGCAGGGCCGCCGGGCGCTGGCGCTGGGGTGTTGGGGGGTGTTCGGGTCGCAGGAACCGGCACATCGGGGCCGCCACGGTAACCCGCCGGCAGCCGCGAGCCCAAGGACTTGCGGGTAACCGGAGATAATAACGTAAACACCCCCCAACTCCGTGGTAAGGCGCTGCTTTTTTCAGCAATGCCCGCCCCCGCGGCAGGCGCCGGGGGGCCCGAACCGAGACGCCCCGCGTGGGCACACACACCCCTGGCACCGATGGCCCTGACCTTGCAGGAAGTGAGCCGCATCGCTCACCTGGCGCGCCTGGAACTCTCCAGCGCCGAACAGACCCAGATGCTCGAACAGCTCAACGGCTTCTTCGGCATCGTCGAGCAGATGAGCGCCGTCGACACCAGCGGCGTCGAGCCGCTGTACACGCCGCTGTCGGCGGTGCAGGCGGTGGAGTTGCGGCTGCGCGAAGACCGCGTCACCGAGACCAACCAGCGCGAGGCCAACCAGCGCAGCGCCCCGGCCGTCGAAGACGGTCTCTTCCTCGTGCCCAAGGTGATCGAATGAGCGCGCTGCAGCAGCCTTTGCACGCCCTGGGCGTCGCGCAACTGTCGAAGGCGCTGGCGGCCCGGCAGGTGTCGAGTGTCGAGCTCACGCAGGCCCTGCAGGCGCGCATGGCGCAGCACGCCGGCCTGGGTGCCTTCCTCGCGACGAACCCCGAAGTTGCGCTGGTCGATGCGCGCGCCGCCGATGAGGCGCTGGCCGCCGGCACTGCAGGCCCGCTGACTGGCATTCCGCTGGCGCACAAGGACATCTTCGTCACCGACTTCGCACGCAGCGGCCTGGCCACCACTGCAGGCAGCCAGATGCTGAAGGGCTACGCCAGTCCCTTTGACGCCACCGTGGTGGCGCGCCTCGTGGCCGCCGGCACCGTCACCCTGGGCAAGTTGAACTGCGACGAGTTCGCGATGGGCTCGGCCAACGAGAACTCGGCCTACGGTCCGGCGCGCAACCCCTGGGACAGCACGCGCGTGCCCGGCGGCAGCTCGGGTGGCAGCGCCACGGCCGTGGCGGCGCGCCTGGTGCCCGCTGCCACCGGCACCGACACCGGCGGCTCCATCCGCCAACCCGCCAGCTTCACGGGCATCACCGGCATCAAGCCGACCTACGGCGTGTGCAGCCGCTACGGCATGGTGGCCTTCGCCAGCAGCCTGGACCAGGCCGGCCCGATGGCGCGTTCGGCCGAAGACTGCGCGCTGTTGCTGTCGGCGATGAGCGGCTTCGACGAGCGCGACGCCACCAGCGCCGAACGCCCACCGCAAGACTTTCACGCGCAGATGCTGCAGCCGCGCGAAGGCGCCAGCGCATTGAGGCCGCTGCAGGGCCTGCGCATCGGCCTGCCGAAGGAGTTTTTCCCCACCGCGCTGGCCGCCGATGTGAACGGCGCCGTGCGCAACGCACTGGCCGAACTGGAGAAGCTGGGCGCCACGCTGGTGGACGTGAGCCTGCCGCGCACCGAGCTCTCGATTCCCGTCTACTACCTCATCGCCCCGGCCGAAGCCAGCAGCAACCTGAGCCGCTTCGACGGCGTGAAGTTCGGCCACCGCGCAGCGCAGCACGGCGACCTGCTCGACATGTACAAGAAGACGCGCGCCGAAGGCTTCGGGCCCGAGGTGAAGCGCCGCATCATGATCGGCACCTACGTGCTGAGCCACGGCTACTACGACGCCTACTACCTGCAGGCGCAGAAGCTGCGTCGCATGATCGCCGACGACTTCCAGGCCTGCTTCCGGCATTGCGACGTGATCGCCGGCCCGGTGGCGCCCACCGTGGCCTGGGCCCTGGGCCAGCAGCGCGATCCGCTGCAGGATTACCTGGCCGACATCTTCACGCTGCCCGGCAGCCTGGCCGGCCTGCCGGGCATGAGCGTTCCGGCGGGCTTTGGCGAAGGCGGCCTGCCCGTGGGCCTGCAGCTCATCGGCAACTACTTCCAGGAAGGCCAGTTGCTGCACACGGCCCACGCCCTGCAGCAGGCCACCGACTTTCACCTGAAGGAGCCGCAGCTGTGAGCGGGCCTCAACTCATCCGCGGCTACGAGGTCGTCATCGGCCTGGAAACGCACGCGCAACTCTCCACCGCCAGCAAGATCTTCAGCGGTGCTTCCACGCAGTTCGGTGCTGCGCCCAACACCCAGGCCTGCGCCGTGGACCTGGCGCTGCCCGGCACGCTGCCGGTGATGAACAAGGGCGCGGTGGAACGCGCCATCCAGTTCGGCCTGGCCGTGCAGGCCAAGGTGGCGCCGCTGTCCATCTTCGCGCGCAAAAACTACTTCTACCCGGATCTCCCGAAGGGCTACCAGATCAGCCAGTACGAGATCCCGGTGGTGCAGGGCGGCAAGGTCGAGTTCGTGCTGAACGGCCAGAAGAAGACCGTGCGCCTGACGCGCGCCCACCTGGAAGAAGACGCGGGCAAGAGCCTGCATGAGGACTACCAGGGCCAGACCGGCATCGACCTGAACCGCGCCGGCACGCCGCTGCTGGAGATCGTGTCAGAACCCGACATGCGCAGCAGCGCCGAGGCCGTGGAATACGCCAAGGCGCTGCACACGCTGGTGGTGTGGCTGGGCATCTGCGACGGCAACATGCAGGAAGGCAGCTTCCGCTGCGACGCCAACGTCAGCGTGCGCAAGCCCGGCGCGCCCTTCGGCACGCGGCGCGAGATCAAGAACCTCAACAGCTTCCGCTTCCTGCAGCAGGCGGTCGATTTCGAGGTCCAGTGGCAGATCGACCGCGTGGAAGATGGCCTGCCCATCGAGCAGGCCACCGTGCTCTTCAACCCCGACACGGGCGAGACGCGCGCGATGCGCAGCAAGGAAGATGCGGCCGACTACCGCTACTTCCCCGACCCCGACCTGCCGCCGCTGGTGATTTCGCCCGAATGGGTGGCGCGCGTGAAGGCCGCGATGCCCGAGCTGCCGGCCGCGATGGCCGAACGCTTCGTGCGTGAAGACGGCCTGCCCGAGGCCGACGCCGCGCTGATGACGCAGAGCGTGGCCTTCGCGAAGTTCTACGAGGCCGTGCGCGAGGGCTGCGGCAACCCGAAGCTTGCCGCCAACTGGATGATGGGCGAGGTGAGCAAGCGGCTGAACGCCGAAGGCCGCGGCATCGAAGCCGCGGCGCTGCAACCGGCCACGCTGGCCGCGCTGATCCGCCGTGTGGCTGACAGCACCGTCTCCAACAACGGCGCGCGCCAGATCTTCGAGCAGCTGTGGTCGGGGGCGCAGACCGATGTCGACGCCATCATCGAGGCCCAGGGCCTGAAGCAGATGAACGACAGCAGCGCGCTGCTGGCCATCGTCGACGAAGTGATCGCGGCCAACGCCAAGAGCGTGGAAGAGTTCCGCGCCGGCAAGGAGAAGGCCTTCAACGCACTGGTGGGCCAGGTGATGAAGGCCAGCAAGGGCAAGGCCAACCCGGCGCAGGCCGGCGAACTGCTGCGCCAGCGCCTGGGCTGACAGGCCAGCCCAGCCGGCCGGTCAGCGGCTGGCCGGCTTGGGCGCGGCGGGCGCGGCCACCATGGGGCCGAGCGAGCCTGCCGGCGCGCCGCCCCAGAGGCGGCGCAGGCGGTCGAGTTCGGCGTCGTAGAGCTTGTTGATGCGCTCGAGCTCGGCCTGTTGCGTGGCCGTGGCGCCCTTTTGCGCCTCCACGGCGGCATCGTTGGCGTCGATCTGCGATTTCAGGCGAGGGGGCAGCGGCTTGCCCTGGTAGAACTCGGCTTCGTCCTGCAGCGGCTTGCGTTCCGCGGCCAGGTTCCGCAGACGGAGTTCGGTGGCCTTCATGGCCAGGCGCACCGTGTCGAGGGCGTTTTCGCGCGCGCGCTGGTGGGCGGCTTCGTTCGGGAAGCGCGCCATCAGGTTGCGGTCGCGACGCACGGCATCGGCGGCGGCGGCCTTGCTTTCCTTCTCGGCCCGCTCGCGCGCTTCTTTCTCGGCGCGCTCTTCGGCCGTCAGCGTGGGCGGAACCACCTTGCGCAGCGAGCCATCGCGGTTGAGGATGTGCTGTTCCTTGGCCGAGCACTCGGCGATCGGACGGTCAGCGGTGAGCCGGCGGCCCTTGTCGTCGATGCAGGTGTAGATGCCGGCCACCGGCGGTGCCGTCTGCGCCAGGGCCGCGCCCGCACTCAAGCCCGCCGCCAGCAGCAGGGCCAGGCGGCGAAGGGGCTTGCAGGTCGGGGCTCGGTGCATTCAGATTCCGTAGCGTTCGCGGTAGGCCTGCACTGGGGCAGCGTAGGCACTCAGGGGCGTATCGGCATGGGCCTGCAGATACTGAAGCAAGTCTTGCAAGGTGGCTATCGCCACCACCGGCAGTTTCAATTCACCCGAAACGTACTGCACGGCGCTCCAGGGCACTTCTTGCCCCTGCGCGTCGGTGGCGCGTTCCTGGCGGTCGAGCGCGATGGCCACCCCGGCGGGCGTGCCGCCGGCGGCGGTGATCATCGCGATGGATTCACGCACCGAGGTGCCTGCGGAGATGACGTCATCCACGATGAGAACGCGGCCGGCCACCTTGGCGCCGACAAGCGTGCCGCCTTCGCCATGGTCTTTCGCTTCCTTGCGGTTGTAGGCGAAGGGCACGTTGCGGCCATGGCGCGCCAGTTCCACCGACAGCGCGGCGGCCAGCGTGATGCCCTTGTAGGCGGGGCCGAAGATCATGTCGAACTGCAGGCCGCTGTCGATCAGGCGGCGTGCATAGAATTCCGCGAGGCGGCCCAGCTTGGCGCCGTCGTCGAACAGGCCGGCGTTGAAGAAGTACGGCGACAGCCGCCCCGCCTTGGTCTTGAACTCACCGAAGCGCAGCACCCCGGCCTGCACGGCGAACGACACGAAATCCTGTGCCAGCGGGGTGGAAGTGTCGTTCGGCATGGTCTTCAAAAGGAGTGGAGTTTGGGCTTCCGACTGATCTCGTTGAACGTGAACGGCATCCGTTCAGCGGCCAACAAGGGCCTGCAGGACTGGGCTGAAAGCGCGGCCGCAGATTGTATGGGGGTGCAGGAGCTCAAGGCCCACCACGCGGACATCGCCGGCAGCCTGGATTCCATCGCCGGGATGAAGGGCCACTTCCACTGCGCCGAGAAAAAAGGCTACTCGGGCGTGGGCCTGTACCTGAAGAAGAAGCCGCGCGAAGTCATCACCGGCATCGGCAACCCCGAGTTCGACGCCGAAGGCCGCTGGGTGGAAGCCCGCTACGACACCGCCAAGCGCAAGCTTTCCCTCATCAGCTGCTACTTCCCCAGCGGCAGCAGCAGCGAAGAACGTCAGCAAGCCAAGTTCCGCTTCCTGGCGCTGATCTACCCGCACCTGATGCAGCTGAAGCAGGAACGCGAGTTCATCCTCGTGGGCGACGTGAACATCGCGCACCGAGAGGCCGACCTCAAGAACTGGAAGGGCAACCAGAAGAACAGCGGCTTCCTGCCCGAAGAGCGCGCATGGATGACGCGCCTGCTCGGTGAAGGCGGGCTGGTGGATGTGTACCGCCAGCTGCACCCCGACACCACCGACGAAAGCTACACGTGGTGGAGCAACCGCGGCCAGGCCTGGGCGAAGAACGTGGGCTGGCGCATCGACTACCACCTCGCCACGCCCGGCTTGGCGGCGAAGGCACGCGCCGCCCACATCCACAAGGCGCAGCGCTTCAGCGACCACGCGCCGCTGACCATCGACTACGACTTCACGCTGTAGCGGCGCGCGGCCCGGCGCGTGGCCTTCAGGCCGCCTGCAGCATCGCCGCCTTGAGTTCCTTGACCAGCGATTGCCCGAGCATCTGGGCCTCCACCGGGTCCACCGGGCCGAGGTCGCGCATATCGCTTTCCACGTCGTCGCGCCGGCGCCGCGACAAGGCGCCCAGCACCTTGTTGCGCACCGGGCCTTCGTCCAGCGTGGACAGCACCTTGGCCAGGTCGTAGGTGTCCATCTTGGCCACCACCGCGTGCACGGCCTTGGCATCGGCGAATTCGATGTCGGTGACGTCGCTGAACTCGGCCGGTGATTTCATGCGGCGCTCGACGAAGTAGCGCCGGCCCTTTTCATCCAGCAGGCGCACGATCTCGCTGCGCCGAAAGGTGAACACGTCTTCGGCAAACTCGCCGCTGGCCAGCTTGCGCAGCAGCGTGCTGCGGTCCACGTCCACCATCTGGGCGAACTCGCCCACGCCGATGTACTCGTGCGTCTGCTTCTCGCCCGCGCCCTCGGCCTGTGCCAGGCACTTGCGCACCTGGGCCACGATGTCGCGCGGCGCGAAGATCACCTGCTTGCCCGTGCCGCGCTCGTCATCGATGCGCACGAGGTGCAGGTTCACCAGCTTGTCCAGGCAGGCGCGGATGTGGCGGTCGGCATGGCCGAACATGGCCCGGGCCTGCGCCATCACGTCCTGCAGCAGCGGGCGAGCGAGCACCACGCCGCCGCTGGCGCTGGCGCTGCGGCCGTGCACGGCGCCCTTGCCCACCTCGGCCGCGCCCATCAAGTAAAGCAGCTGCGCGTACAGCGCGAGGTCGGGCTGGTGGTTGACACGGCTGGCGATCAGCCCGTGCGCCACCGTCAGCCGCTCCGACATCGTGTGCAGCAGGCCCTGCACGAGGTCGGGGCTCAGGCCCACGGCCTGCCCCATCACGGCCAGGTCGATGACGTAGAGCTCGCAGTAGCGGCGCGCCGCCGCGCCCTGCAGCCGGGTGGGCTTGCCCAGGTGCGGCTCGACACCGAAACACTGGCCCTGGCCCAGCGTCTCCACCACGGTGCGCTTCTCGTCGCGCACGAGGAAGAGATCGATCTCGCCGTCCTTCACCACGTACAGGTTCGTCGCGGGCATGCCTTCGGTGTAGAGCACTTCACCGGCGAACAGGCGCACCTGGCTGAAACGGCAGTGCTCGGCAAACTGGAGGAGGCTGGTGCGGGGCATGGGCGTCAGGGCGCAGGCGAGGCGCTCAATCGATGGAAATGATGTTTACAGAATCTAACCTAAGTAGCATTTCCTTCGAAGTATCAAATCTGCGCAGTTTTGACGGGCCGAGGCGGGCGCAGCGGCTTGCCTACACTGCCGGCATCCCTCCACAGAGCCCGCCCATGCCTGGCGACCCCACGCCCCTGCCGAGCCTGCTGACCACGCCCGATGGCCAGCGCCTGCACTTGCAGCACTGGCCGGCCAGCGCGGCCGCCGGGCCGCTGCGGGGCACGGTGCAGATCGTGCACGGCCTGGGCGAACACATCGGCCGCTACGACGCCCTGGCGCGCCGGCTCAATGCCGCCGGCTGGCATGTGGCCGGGCACGACCACCGCGGCCACGGCCGCAGCAGCGGCGCACGCGGCACGCTGCCCCTGCAGCCCGCCCTGCTGCCCGACCTGGCGCTGGCCCTCGACGCCGTGCGCGCCGCCCCCGGTGGCACCGGCCCGCGCCACGTGCTGCTGGGGCACAGCCTGGGCGGACTGATCGCCGCGCGTTTCGTGGCCGAGGGCCTGATGCAGCGCCCGCGGCCGTGGTACCGCGAAATGGCCGGCCTGGTGCTCAGCAGCCCGGCGCTGGACATCGGCCTGGGCTGGCCGCAGCGCGCCCTGCTGGCCGTGCTGCGACCGCTGATGCCGGCGCTGGCCCTGTCCAACGGCCTGCAGGCGGCGTGGCTGAGCCGCGACCCCGCCGTGGTGCGCGCTTACGAGACCGACCCGCTGGTGCACGACCGCATCACGCCGCGCCTGCTGCACTTCATCGTCAGCGAAGGCGCGGTGCTGCGCCGGCTGGCCGCGCGCTGGCGCACCCCCACCCTGCTGCTGTGGGCCGGGGCCGACCGCTGCGTGCGCCCGGCAGGCAGTGCCCGCTTCGCCGCTGCAGCGCCGCCGGGCGTGGTGCAGGCCCAGGACTACCCGGCGCTCTTCCACGAGATCTTCAACGAGCCCGAGCACGCCATGGTGGAAGCGCGGCTGCTGGCCTGGCTGGGCGCGCTGCCGGCCCCGGCACCGGCCTAAACTGCCCCCTTCACTGCTGCGGAGACCGCCCCATGAACGCCCCCACCCGAGCCGAAGAATCCGCCGCCCTGGCCGCGCTGGCCCAGTTCAGCGACGAAGCCTGGGACCAGCGCATCGTGCCGGCGCTCACCGATTACATCGGCGTGCCCGCCAAGAGCCCGATGTTCGACGCCGACTGGGCGAAGAACGGCCATGTCGACCGCGTCGTGCGCGACGCCGCGGCCTGGGTGGAAGGCCGCAAGCTACCGGGCCTGAAGCTGGAGGTGATCCGCATCGAGGGCCGCACGCCGGTGATCTTCTTTGAAGTGCCGGCCAGCGGCGGCGCCGAAGGTCGCGCGGCCAGCGGTGACACCGTGCTGCTCTACGGCCACCTCGACAAGCAGCCCGAGTTCAGCGGCTGGCGCAAAGACCTCGGCCCCTGGACACCGAAGTACGAAAACGGCTTGCTCTATGGCCGCGGCGGCGCCGACGACGGCTACGCGGTCTACGCCGCCGTCACCGCGCTGGAAGCGCTGCACGCCCAAGGCCTGCCGCACCCGCGCTGCGTGGGCCTGATCGAGAGCTGCGAAGAAAGCGGCAGCCACGACCTGCCGGCCTACATTGCCGCACTCGGCAACCGCCTGGGCAACGTGAGCCTGGTCGTCTGCCTGGACAGCGGCGCCGGCAACTACGACCAGCTCTGGCTCACCACCAGCCTGCGCGGCATGGTCAGCGGCGTGCTGAAGGTGGAGATCCTCACCGAGGGCATCCACAGCGGCGACGCCTCGGGCCTGGTGCCCAGCAGCTTCCGCGTGCTGCGCCAGGTGCTCGACCGCCTGGAAGACAGCAAGACCGGCCGCCTGCTGCCTGAGAGCTTCCACTGCCAGGTGCCGACCTCGCGCCTGGCGCAGGCGCAGGCCACCGCGGCCATTCTGGGTGACGAGGTCTGGAAACGCATGCCCTGGGCCTGCGGTGCCGACGGCGGCGCCGTGCTGCCCACCACCACCGACCCCGTGGAGGGCCTGCTCAACCGCACCTGGCGGCCCACGCTCAGCGTGACGGGCGTGGACGGTTTCCCCGAGTTGAAGAACGCCGGCAACGTGCTGCGCCCCTACACCGCCTTCAAGCTGAGCCTGCGCCTGCCGCCGCTGGTGGACGGCCACGAGGCCAGCGTGGCGCTGAAGACGCTGCTGGAAGACAACGCGCCCTACAACGCGAAGGTCACCTTCCACCCCGACGGCCGCGCCGGCGCCCTGGGCGCCACGGGCTGGAACGCGCCGGAGCTCTCGCCCTGGCTGGAAGACGCGATGAACCGCGCCTCGAACGCGCACTTCGGCGCGCCCGTGGGCTACATCGGCCAGGGCGGCACCATCCCGCTGATGAGCATGCTGCAGAAGGGCTTCCCGAAGGCGCAGATGATGGTCTGCGGCGTGCTCGGCCCGAAGAGCAACGCCCACGGCCCGAACGAGTTCCTGCACGTGCCCTACGGCAAGAAGCTCACGGCCTCGGTGGCGCAGGTGATCACCGCCTGCCCCTGAACCGGCCCCGGCATGCGGCTGAAGGCCCCTCGCATGAGGGGCCTTTTTGCTGGAACGGCGGGTTTCGCCTTGCCAGGGCGGGGGGCCCCTGTCAGATTCGGGCCGTGGGTTTGCGGCAGCGTTGGGTTGCCGCGGCCGGTTGTCTTTTCAGGAGGATTTCGATGTCTTTGAATCAATGGGCCGTGCGCACCGTCGCCGGTGCCGCCATGGTGCTGGCCAGCGTTGCTTTCGGCAGCGCCCAGGCGCAGACGACCGTCAAGCCGATCAGCGGCACCTTCGCCAAGGCCTCGGGCGGTGGTGGCAGCGCCTTCGCGCCGGCCAACCCCAACGCCGCGGCCCCGGTGCCGATGAGCGACCTGGTCATCAACGCCGCCGGCGTGGCCAGCTTCGACGGCCCGGCCGCCGCTGGCAATACCGTGCTGACCTTCAACCTCGCCCCGGGCGCGCTGGTCGACGCCATCGCCTACAGCCTCTCGCTGGCCACCGTGGGCGAGAGCTGGCTATCGGAAGCCACCATCTCCTTCCTGAACTCCAACGGCGACGGCGTGGTGCTGACGGCAGGCTTCGGCGTTGATGAACCTGGCACTGGCACCTATGCCGACAGCGCGCTGCTGTCGGAGTTCGGCCTGTCCTTCAACGTCGGCACCGATGGCCTGCTGATCGTCGAGTTCTACGAGAGCTTCGACGACGTGGAAGGTGCTGCCGATGCCAACTGGACGGCCGGCAACATCACCTTCGGGAACGTCGGCGCGATCCCGGAGCCGGGCACCTACGCGCTGATGGGCCTGGGCCTGCTGGCCGTGGTGGGCGCCGCTGCTCGCCGTCGTCAGCAAGGCTGAGCGCCTGGCTGCTGTCGGGCCGCCAGGCCCGGCGGGCACCGACATGAAAAGCCCCGTGGGTTCAGGCCCGCGGGGCTTTTTGCTTTTGAATCAGGCGGCCGTACTGCCGATCGTCTTGTTCCGGCTGGCCTTCCAGGCGCCGAAGAGGTAGCCGGCCACGAAGGGGGCGAAGCGCGCCACCACGATGGTGATGCCGCCGTACTTTTCATAGCAGGCGTGCGTGCGGTCGAAGGCCGCGCGGTTGAACCAGCCCCGTCTCGACGAAGATGATGAGGAAGAGCAGCGCGCAGACCCAGGCGCCATAGGCCTGCACGAAAGCCGCGAGGTGGTCATCGACGTTCAGGATGAAGTCGATGAGGAAGCTGATGACTTCTATGACCCGCGAATGGTCCTTGCTCAGGCGGCGGGCAGGTCTTCCAGCAGGAAGCCGCCGCTCTGGTGGGCCCACAATTTCGCGTAGTGGCCGTTCTGCGCCAGCAGTTCGGCGTGGCTGCCCTGCTCCACGATGCGCCCCTGGTCCAGCACGATGAGGCGGTCCATGCGCGCGATGGTGGAGAGGCGGTGCGCGATGGCGATCACCGTCTTGCCTTCCATCAGCCCGAGCAGCTGCGTCTGGATGGCGAGTTCCACCTCGCTGTCCAGCGCGCTGGTGGCTTCGTCCAGCACGAGGATGGGCGCGTCCTTCAGCACCACGCGCGCGATGGCGATGCGCTGGCGCTGCCCGCCGCTGAGCTTGACGCCACGTTCGCCCACGTGGGCCTCGTAGCCGGTGCGGCCCTTCCAGTCCTGCAGCTGCAGGATGAACTCGTGGGCCTGCGCCTTCTTTGCCGCGGCGACGATCTCTTCCATGCTCGCACCCGGCCGCCCGTAGCCGATGTTGGCGGCGATGCTCCGGTGCAGCAGCGAGGTGTCCTGCGTGACCATGCCGATGGCCGCGCGCAGGCTTTCCTGCGTGAGCTCGCGCACGTCGTGCCCGTCGATGCGCAGGCTGCCGGCCTCCAGGTCATGGAAACGCAGCAGCAGGTTCACGAGCGTGCTCTTGCCTGCGCCGCTGCGGCCGATCAGGCCCACGCGTTCGCCGGGGCGGATGACGAGGTTCAGGTCGTCGAGCACCTTCTTCCCGTCGGTGCGGCCGTAGGTGAAGGTGAGTTGCTCGAAACGCACCTCGCCGCCCTCGGGCGCCGGCTTCACCACCAGCTCGCGCGCGCCCGGGGCGTCGTTCATCGCGTGCGGCACGGCGATGGTCTCCATGCCCTCCTGCACCACGCCGATGTTCTCGAAGATGCCCGTCACCTCCCAGCTCACCCAGCCCGCCACGTTGGCGATGGTCCAGGCCAGCGGCAGCGCGGTGGCCACGGTGCCGGCGTCGATCTGCCCCTGCCCCCACAGCGTGATGCCGATGGCCGCGGTGCTGACCAGCAGCATCGCGTTCAGCGCCGACAGCGTGGTCATGAAGGTGGTGATCAGGCGCATGTGCGCCTGGATGGCGCCGGTGTGCTCGTCGATCACCTCGCGCACATAGGCGTCTTCGTCTTTCGAGCGTGCGAAGAGCTTGACCGTCAGGATGTTGGTGTAGCTGTCCACCACGCGGCCCATGACCATGCTGCGCAGCTCGCTGCTGGTCTTGGCCAGGTCGCGCATCCTGGGCACGAAGTGGCGCAGGAAGAACACGTAACCCGCGAACCACAGCGCCGTGGGGATGGCCAGGCGCCAGTCGGCCATGCTCATCAGCACGGTGGCCGAGAGACCGTAGACCAGGATGTACCAGACCGCGCGGATGGAGCTCACCACGCAGTCGCGCAGCGCATTGCTGGTCTGCATCACGCGGTTGGCGATGCGGCCGGCGAAATCGTTCTGGAAGAAGGGCCAACTCTGGCGCACCACGTGCCAGTGGCTCTGCCAGCGGATGAGGCTGGTGACACCCGGCACCACGGCGTTGTTGCGCACCAGGCTGTCGAGCATCAGCGCGAAGGGCCGGCCCAGCAGGATCAGCAGCGCCATGGCGATGAGCATGGGCATCGCGTCGGCCAGCGCCGCGGCGCGGTCGCTGGCCTGCATCAGCCGCACCAGCTTGCCGATGAACACCGGGATCAGCGTGTCGATCAGCGCCACCAGCAGGCCGGTGAAGAACATCGCGCCGAACAGGCCCTTGGTCTGGCGCACGTAGTGCCAGTAGAAGGCCATCAGCCCCGCAGGCGGGGCGCTGCCCGGGCGGGCGGTGGGGCGGATGCGGGTTTCGAAGAAGGCGAACATGGGTGCGATCGATTGTGGCAGTGCCCCCTGAACGGCGCCGATGCCGCAAGAATGCAGGCTCGAGCTGCAGGAGAGCCTCACCATGGACCAGCTGCGCGCCATGCGCGTTTTCGCCCGCGTCGTCGACGACGGTGGCTTCGCCAAGGCCGCGCGCTCGCTGGACATGGCGCCGCCCGTCGTCACGCGCCTGGTGGCCGAGCTGGAGCAGCACCTCGGCGCGCGCCTGCTCACGCGCACCACGCGCCGCCTCTCGCTCACCGAGGTGGGCGAGCGCTACCTCGACAAGGTGCGCGGCATCCTGGCCGATGTGGACGAAGCGGCCGCCATCGCCGCCGACGCCACGCTGCTGCCACGCGGCCACCTGCGGCTGCTGTGCCCACCGGCCATCGCCGTGCACCAGCTGGCCAAGCACATGCCGCGCTTCCAGGCGCAGTACCCGCAGGTGACGCTGGAGATCACCTCGCCCGGCCCGGTGGACACCATCGACGACAGCTACGACATCACCATCTTCGCCAGCCGCGAACTGCCCGATGGCGAGTTCATCGCGCGCCGCCTGGCGCGCAGCGAGGTGGTGGTCTGCGCCTCGCCCGACTACCTCGACCGCCGCGGCCGCCCGCAGCACCCGCTGGAGTTGTCGCAGCACGAGGCCGTGGTGCCGCCGCTCGTGCTGCAGCAGCGCAACCTCACCTTCTTCAGCGGGCCCATCGACGGCCAGCCGCAGCGCGTGGAGGTGCCGATGCTGTCGCGCACGGCCCTGTCCACCACGCACATCGACACCATGTACGCCGCCGCACTGGCGGGCCTGGGCATCGCCGGGCTGCCGAGCTATGTGATCGAAGACGCCCTGCTCGAACACGCGCTCGAGCGGGTGCTGCCCGAGTGGCGGCTCTTCGACGTCACGCTGTGGGCCGGCATGCCCTCTCGCCGCTACCTGCCTGCCCGCACGCGGGTCTTCCTCGATTACCTGCTGCAGATCTTCGGCGGCGAAGACCGCGACCCGTGGCTGCAGGCCGCCGGCTGTGCCACGCCCTGGACCGGGCCGCTGCCGGCAGCGGGATGATCAACACAAGCATTTGTGACCAAATCGTTACAACAAGACCGTACGGTTGTTAATGTGAACTGATCAGTTCACACTCCGGCCGCCGCAGTTCAAGAACCCTGCGGCGCGGCGTCTCGCCGCCCCGATCCCCACGCCGGAGAACCCCGATGCAACACTGGACACGCCGCCTCTTCGCGCTGGCGATGGTGTCGACGCTCGCCGCCTGCGGCGGCAGCGACGAGATCACGCTCGACCCGCCCCAGAACATCGTTCAGATCGCGCAGACCGACAGCCGCTTCACGGTGCTGGCCGAGGCCGTGGTGGCGGCCGACCTGGCCACCGCCCTCTCGGCGCCGGGCCCGCTGACGGTCTTCGCCCCCACCAACGACGCCTTCAACGCCCTGCTCACCGAGCTGGGCCTCACCAAGGCGCAACTGCTGGCCAACAAGCCGCTGCTCACCGCCGTGCTTCAGTACCACGTGCTCGGCAGCCGCGTGCAGCGCGCCGATGTGCCGCTGGGCCGCGCCATCACACCGCTGGCCGGCGGCATCTTCAAGGTGGACAGCCGCAGCGGCGCGCTCGTCATCACCGACGGCCGCAACCGCACCGCCACCATCACCAGCACCGACATCAGCGCCGCCAACGGCGTGATCCACGTCATCGACAAGGTGCTGCTGCCGGCCAACCGCAACATCGTCGAGACGGCCATCGCCTCGGCGCCCGAGTTCAGCCTCCTGGTGGAAGCCGTGGTCGCGGCCAACCTGCAGGGCACGCTCTCGGGCACCGGCCCGTTCACGGTGTTCGCGCCGACCAACGCCGCCTTCGCCGCGCTGCTCACCGAGCTGGGCACCAGCAAGGAATCGCTCTTCGCCGACACCGCCCTGCTGAGCAAGGTGCTGACCTACCACGTGGTGCCTGGCCGCGTGCTGCGCGCTGACGTGCCGGTGGGCCCGGCCGTCACCACCGTCAACGGCGAGACGCTGACCGTCAATGCCTCGCTGGCCATCACCGACCGCCGCGCGCGCACGGCCAACATCACGGCCACCGACGTGCTCACGAGCAACGGCGTGATTCACGTCATCGACAAAGTCATCCTGCCGGCCGACATCACGCTGAGCACGCAGCGCAACATCGTCACGCAGGCGCAGGCGCTGCCGCAGTTCAGCATCCTGGTAGAAGCCGTGGTGGCGGCCAACCTGCAGGGCACGCTCTCAGGCACCGGGCCGTTCACGGTGTTCGCACCCACCAACGCGGCCTTCGAGAGCCTGCTCGCCGAACTGCGCCTGACCAAGGCGCAACTGTTGGCCGACGTGCCGCTGCTCACTGCTGTGCTGCAGTACCACGTGCTGGGCGGCCAGGTGCTGCGCGCCCAGGTGCCGGCGGGTCAGGCCATCACGCCGCTGGCCGGTGGTGTCTTCAAGGTGGATGCCGTCAACGGCGCGCTGGTGGTCAACGACGGCCGCAACCGCAAGGCCACCATCACCGCCACCGACATGCGCACCAGCAACGGCGTCATCCACGCCATCGACAAGGTGCTGCTGCCGGCCAACCGCAACATCGTCGAGACGGCCATTGCCTCGGCGCCCGAGTTCAGCATCCTGGTGGAGGCCGTGGTCGCGGCCAACCTGCAGGGCACGCTGTCGGGCACCGGCCCCTTCACGGTGTTTGCGCCCACCAACGCGGCTTTCGCCTCGCTGCTCACCGAGTTGGGCGTCACGAAGGAAGCGCTGCTGGCCAACACCGCGCTGCTGACCCAGGTGCTGACCTACCACGTGGTGCCCGGCCGGGTGCTGAAAGCCGGCGTGCCCGTGGGCCCGGCCATCACCACGGTGCAGGGCGGCAGCTTCACCGTCAACAGCGCGCTGGCGATCACCGACGCCCGCGGCCGCCGCTCGAACATCACCGGCACCGACGTGCTCACGAGCAACGGCGTGATTCACGTCATCGACAAGGTCATCCTCCCGGCGCCGTGAAGCGGGCCGCCGGTTTCTCTCGCTGTTCCTGTTATCCAACCCTGAAAGAGACATCCCCATGAAGAAGATCCTGATCGCTGCCGCCCTGGCGGCCAGCACCCTGGCCGTGCAGGCCAAGGACATCGTCGACACGGCCGTGGCCGCCGGCAGCTTCAAGACCCTGGCCACCGCGCTGCAGGCCGCGGGCCTGGTGGACACGCTCAAGGGCAAGGGCCCCTTCACCGTGTTCGCGCCCACCGACGAAGCCTTCGCCAAGATCCCCAAGGCCGACCTCGACGCGCTGCTGAAGGACAAGGCCAAGCTGACCGCCGTGCTGACCTACCACGTCGTGCCGGGCAAGGTGATGGCCAAGGACGTCAAGGCCGGCCAGGTCAAGACCGTGCAAGGCGGCTCGCTGACCATCGGCACGACGGGCGGCGTGACCGTCAACAACGCCAAGGTCGTGAAGACCGACATCGTGGCCGACAACGGTGTCATCCACGTCATCGACACCGTGGTGCTGCCGAAGTAAACACACCGCCGCGGTGTGTGCAGGGCGCGGGGCCTCAGGGCCGCCGCGCCTTTTTCTTGGGGCGGGCTAGAAGGTGTAGCCCGCGCCCACCTCGCCCCCGGGCTGGGCCGGCATCAGGCGCAGCAGCGGCTTCAGCGGGCTGTAACGCAGGGCGACCTTGGCCACGGCCGCGAGCAGCCGCGCCTCGGCCTCGCCGGCACCGGCCGACAGGCGCAGCAGGTGCTGTTGCAAGGCAGCCCACTCGATGGCCTGCCAGCAGGCGCCGAAGTCAGGGTCCACCGGCAGGCCGGCGCGGCGCGCGCCTTCCCACCAGCGGATGGCGAGATCGAGCTCGACGGCTTCGTCGTCGTGCACGCCCTCGGCACGCAGCAGCCCGGCGATGTCGTGCACCAGCGGCCCCAGCCCGCCGCCGTGCTGCAGCGGCACCACGGGCTGCGCTGCCGCGCTTTGCAGCAGGGCTTGCGACACACGTGCCCACCAGCCCTGCTCGGCCTCGGTCCAGGCATGGCCGCGGGCGTGCTGCTGGCACCACGCGGCAAAGGCCGCCAGCGGCGCGGCGCCGTCGGCGGCCTTTGCCGCGTGGTGCCAGCAG
>VYLK01000020.1_pt1 | contig 63458 bp, 63 predicted proteins | sample 5114321 | NCBI WGS metagenome assembly VYLK01 (sample SAMN12291792, study PRJNA351875) | freshwater metagenome | isolation source: freshwater lake | place: USA: Michigan, MSU2 Lake | collected 2011-08-16
GCCTTCGCCGCTGTCCGCCCGCCAGGCCACCACGCCGAGCCGGGCACCTCCATGGGCTTCTGCCTGTTCTCCAATGTCGCCGTCGCCGCCCGCGTCGCCCAGTCGGAAGGCATGGCCCGGGTCGCCGTGATCGATTTCGACGTCCACCACGGCAACGGCACCCAGGCCGCCTTCGAGGCCGACGACAGTCTGTTCCTCGGCTCCATTCACCAGTCGCCCCTCTATCCGGGCACAGGCGCGGCGTCCGAGACCGGCGTCGGCAATATCGTCAATGTTCCTGTCCCGCCCCACGCGGCCCGCGAGGCCTGGCGCGGGGCCTTCGCCGGCGGCCTGATGCCAGCGCTCGAGGCCTTCCGCCCCGATCTGATCCTGATCTCCGCCGGTTTCGACGCCCACCGCCGCGATCCGCTGGCCCATCAGTCCCTGGAGGCCGAGGATTTCGCCTGGGCCACCCGCGCCGTTCTCGAGGTCGCGCGCTCGCGCTGTGGCGGCAAGGTTGTGTCCTCGCTCGAGGGCGGTTACGACCTAGAGGGTCTGGGCCGTTCCGCTGTCGCCCACGTTCAGGCCCTGGGGGAGGAATAAAGGACGGTTCGCCAATCGCTTGCCTCCAGACATCATGCCCGCCCCCGCCAGAGACTCACTGATGGCCGACGCCCCTGCGCCGTCGAAGACAGAGCCCGTGCTGCCGCGCGCCGCCCTGGTCTCGGTGCGTCCGGGTGCCATCGTCCTGGCCCGCCATGGCGAGCCGGCCCTGTCACGCAAATGCTACCTGACCTCCGACCAGTACCGCGACTGGTGGGCCCGGTACGAGGTCGGCGGCCTGCGCGCCGGCCAGACCCCGCCCCCTGAACTGCTGGCCACGGCCGAGGGCGCGGGTGCCATCTACGCCTCGACCCGCCCACGCGCCCAGGAGACCGCCGCCGCTATTTGCGCCGGCCGCGAGGTCCTGTCGGACGCCCTGTTCATCGAGGCCCCCCTGCCGCCGCCGCATTTCCCCGACTGGTTCAAACTGCCGCCCAAATACTGGGGCGCCGTGGCCCGCTTCTGGTGGCATGTCTTCAATCACCACGAGGGTCAGGAGAGCCGGCGCGAGGCAGAGTGCCGCGCCGAAAAGGCTGCGCAGGCCCTGATCGCCCGCGCCGAAAGCGGTCAGGACGTGCTGGTCCTCGCCCACGGCTATTTCAACCACATGGTCGGCCGCCGTCTGCGCGCCGACGGCTGGTCGCTGGTCCATAACCAGGGCTTCAAATACTGGTCCCAGCGCCGCTACGAGAAGCGCTGACGGGCGGGAGACGGCGATGATTCGACGCTCCCTGCTCGCCCTCTGCCTCGCCGCCGCCCTGTCGGCTCCGGCCGCCGCCCGGGATGCCCCGCCGGCCCCTGCGGTTGCCGTCCGCGTGATCCTCGAAACCAGCGCCGGCTCGATCCTCGTCGAGACCGATCCCCGCGCTCCGATCACTGCCGCCAATTTCCTGCGCTATGTCGACGAGGGCCGGTTCAACGGGACCGACTTCTATCGCGGCATGGAGCTGGCCGCCGGGACCGGCGTGGTCCAGGGCGGGACCGCCAACGCCCCCGACCGCATCCTGCCGCCCATCGCCCATGAGCCGACCAGCCAGACCGGCCTGCGTCACGTCGACGGTGCCCTGTCCATGGCGCGGTTCGATCCGGGCACGGCCGACGGCGACTTCTTCATCATCGTCGGCAATCTGCCCGGTTTCGACGCCGGCCGGGCCGCGCCGGGCGATCCGGGCTTCGCCGTCTTCGGTCGCGTGATTGAGGGCATGGACGTCGTCCGCGCCATACTCACCGCCCCCAAATCCCCCACCGAGGGCGAGGGCTTCATGCGCGGCCAGATGCTCGACCCCCGCATCCGCATCGTCTCCGCCCGCCGCGCGCCCGCCTGATCCGGATCGGGTTCATCACAACGGACACAACGAGGTCACAACGGGTCCTGAGGGGATGACAGGGCCGTGCCTGGGCCTTTGATCAAATGCGGCGTACGCCGCAATCCTAAGACATGCGGCAGAGGACGCGGATTTCAACACATCCCCGGTCCCGTCGTGTCCGTTGTGACCCCGTTGTGCCCGCTGTGATGAACCTCCCAGCCCGGCAAACGACCCACCGACCCCGGTCTCCGCTTGAGGCCCGGCTCCGCCCCCTCTAGGGTCGTTCGCGATGACCGAAACAGCCCCCATCCCCGCCGACCTCAGCTTCGAGGACGCCCTGCAGCGCCTCGAAGCCATCGTGTCCAAGCTCGAGTCCGGCCAGGCCCCGCTTGAGGAGTCCATCGCCCTCTATGAAGAGGGTGCGCGGCTCAAGGCGCATTGCGAGAACCGTCTCAAGGCCGCCCAGCTGCGCGTCGAGAAGATCGTGGTCGGCCCCGACGGCCAGGCGAAGGGCGTCGAACCGGCCGGGTTCAGCTGATGCCGGCCCCCGCCACGCAGATCGCCTTCGATGACTTCATGAAGGTCGATGTCCGCGTGGGTCAGGTGCTTGCCGTCGATCCCTTCCCCGAGGCGCGCAAGCCGGCGTGGAAGCTCACCATAGATTTCGGCCCCGACATCGGCGTGAAGAAGTCCTCGGCCCAGATCACCGTCCACTATAGCCGCGACCAGCTGCTGGGCCGCAAGGTCGCCGCCGTCGTCAACTTCCCGCCGCGCCAGATCGGCCCCTTCATGTCCGAGGTCCTGACCCTGGGCTTTCCCGATGTGGCGGGCGAGGTCGTCCTGGTCGGTGTCGACCGCGAGGTCCCCCTCGGCGGGAGGCTGTTCTGAACCGGATCCTCGCCGCCAATTCGCCGGAGCAGGGCGTGATCGACCGGGTGGCCGAGATCGCCGATCTGGTCACCGTCGCCCTGGATGAACTCCTGCCGCGCGCCGATGGCCCCGAATCGCGCCTGACCGAGGCCATGCGCTATGCTGCCCTCGGCCCCGGCAAGCGGCTGCGTCCCTTTTTTGCCCTCGAGGCCGCCAATCTGTTCGACATCGAGGAGCGGCCGGTGCTCCGCGCCGCCTGTGCCCTCGAATGCGTCCATGCCTACAGCCTGGTGCACGATGACCTGCCCTGTATGGACGACGACGATGTCCGCCGCGGACGGCCGACCGTGCACAGGGCCTATGACGAGGCCACCGCCGTCCTCGCCGGTGACGCCCTGCAGACCGCCGCCTTCGACATCCTGCTGCACGAGGACACCCACGACGACCCCGCTGTGCGCTGCGAACTGGCCGCCCGCCTGTCGCTGGCCAGTGGCGCGCGCGGCATGGCCGGTGGCCAGATGATCGACCTGCTGGGCGTCCGCGACGACCTCGGCGGCGTGGCCCGGATGCAGCGGCTCAAGACCGGGGCCCTGTTCACCTATGCCTTCGAGATCCCGCTGATCATCGCCGGTGCCCGCGAGGTTCACCGTCAGGCCCTGACCAGCTTCGCCCACGACATCGGCTTGGCCTACCAGATCGTCGACGACCTGCTGGACGTTGAGGGCGACGAGGACATCCTGGGCAAGGCGGCCAACAAGGACGCCGCCCGCGGCAAGACCAATTTCGTCACCCTGCTGGGCGTCGACCAGGCCCGGCATCGTGTCGCGCATCTCGCCGATCAGGCCCGTGGCCACCTCGACCTTTTCGGCCCCGATGCCGAAATCCTCAAGGCCAGTGTCGACTTCGTGCTAAAGCGCCAGTCTTGACGGCTTCGTGCCCTTGTATTGACACGGTCGTCCTCGCCCACTGAGACCGCACCCGATCCAGAGTTTTCATGCCCGATACCCCGCTGCTCGACCAGGTCCACATCCCCGCCGACACCCGTGGGTTCGACCTCTCCCAACTGCGCCAGCTGGCCGACGAACTGCGGGCCGAGACCATCGATGCGGTCTCCGTCACCGGCGGCCACCTCGGGGCCGGCCTCGGCGTGGTCGAGCTGACCGTCGCCCTGCACCATGTCTTCGAAACGCCGAAGGACATCCTGATCTGGGACGTCGGCCACCAGTGCTATCCGCACAAGATCCTGACCGGACGCCGCGACCGCATCCGCACCCTGCGCCAGCCGGGGGGCCTCAGTGGCTTCACCAAGCGCAGCGAGAGCGAATACGACCCCTTCGGTGCCGCCCACGCCTCGACCTCGATCAGCGCGGCCCTCGGCTTCGCCGCCGCCCGTGACCAGAAGGGCGAAAAGAACCGCGTCGTGGCCGTGATCGGTGACGGCTCCATGTCTGCCGGCATGGCCTATGAGGCCATGAACAACGCCGCCGAGACGACCAATGGCCAGCTGATGGTCATCCTCAACGACAACGACATGTCGATCGCTCCGCCGGTGGGCGGCATGAGCGCCTATCTGGCCAAACAGGTCTCCGGCGGCGCCTATCGCAATTTCCGCCGCTTCGGAAAGTCGGTCGCCGAACACCTGCCGCGCCCGTTCCGCAACGCCGCACGCAAGGCCGAGGAATATGCCCGCGGCATGATCGTCGGCGGCACCTTCTTCGAGGAACTGGGCTTCTACTATGTCGGGCCGGTCGACGGGCACGACATGGATAACCTGGTCCCCATTCTCAAGAATGCCGCCGCGATTACCGACCGCCCGGTGGTGGTCCATGTCGTCACCCAGAAGGGCAAGGGCTACGCCCCCGCCGAATCCAGTGCCGACAAACTGCACGCGGTCGCCAAATTCGACGTGGTCTCGGGCCAGCAGTCGAAATCCGTCTCCAATGCCCCCAGCTACACCAAGGTGTTCGGGACCGAGCTGATCAAGCGGGCGGCGCTGGACCCCACCATCGTCGCCATCACCGCCGCCATGCCCTCGGGCACGGGGCTGGACCTGTTCGGCCAGGCCTTTCCGGCCCGGACCTATGATGTCGGCATTGCCGAACAGCACGCCGTCACCTTCGCCGCCGGCCTCGCCGCCGACGGGATGAAGCCGGTCTGCGCCATCTATTCGACCTTCCTCCAGCGCGGCTACGATCAGGTCGTCCATGACGTCGCCATCCAGTCCCTGCCGGTGCGCTTCGCCATGGACCGCGCCGGTCTGGTCGGGGCTGACGGCTGTACCCATGCCGGATCGTTCGACATCGGCTTCATGGGGGCCCTGCCCGGCATGGTGTTGATGGCCGCCGCCGACGAGGCCGACCTCGCCGCCATGATCGCCACCAGCCTCGAAATCGACGACCGCCCCTCAGCCTTCCGCTATCCGCGCGGCGACGGCATCGGGGTCGAAATCCCCGAACTCGCCGCCCCGCTCGAGATCGGCAAGGGCCGCATCGTCCGCGAAGGCACGACGGTCGCCATCCTGTCGCTCGGCACCCGGCTGCAGGAATCGCTCAAGGCCGCCGACGCCCTTGCCGCCCGCGGTGTCTCGGCCACCGTCGCCGACGCCCGCTTCGCCAAGCCGCTGGACGCCGATCTGATCCTGCGCCTCGCCCGCGAGCATGAATGCCTGATCACGGTAGAGGAGGGGGCCATGGGCGGCTTCGGCGCCTTTGTGCTCCAGCTGCTCTCCGACAAGGGGGCGCTCGACGCGGGCCTGAAGATCCGCACCCTGTGCTTGCCTGACGTTTTCCAGGACCAGGACAATCCCGCCGCCATGTACGCCACCGCCGGCCTCAACGCCGAACACATCGCCGCCGCTGCGCTCCAGGCGCTCGGGGTTGAAGCGACGCGCGCGGTCAGGGCCTGAAAACGCCCGGATTCGCGGCCTGCGTCGGGTCTTCATCAAGAAGAAGTGGCAAGTCCGCCAACGCGAGCGCGCCCTCGGCCGCCCCTCCATCGGCCTGCCCCTGATCTGGACGAACGAACATAACGTCACACCCCGGTACGGACGCAACAATCCTTTGAGATATCAAATGACTAATGAGTCTGGCGACCGCCTTGACCAAACCGGGTCCCGCCTATAGGTTCCGCGCCGAATTCAGACCCTCCTCGACGCCCGTCTTTCGACGTCAGCGGAGAGGCGCTGAGCAGGCCATGCCCCCGATCGAGGAAACCCGCGAAGAGACGATCAAACGTCTCACCGCCCAGGCCGACTCGCTCAGGGCGCGGGCGATCCCTGAGCCGCCCCAGTATGGCGGAGCGGCGGTCGGCTATGGCTACCGCATCATGGCCGAGATGCTCGGCGGGGTGTTTGTGGGGCTGGGACTGGGCTGGGGATTCGACCTCGTGGTCGGGTCCATGCCCTGGGGAATCATCGCCGGAACCCTTCTGGGTTTCGGTGTGTCGATCTGGTTGGCGGTGCATTCCGCCAAAAAGCTGAGCGCCCGCGCGCTGAAGGAATACGGTCCTCCAAGGGACCTTCCGGACGACGCGGACGAGGACGAACAGGACCGCTGACCGAACCGCCTCACGGCGATTCGGCGTTTTTGATTTGGGAGACCCGGCGGCATGGCCGACCCGATGTATCAGTTCGAGGTTAAGCCGGTGGTGGAGATCGCCCCGGTGAACGTGCCTGGCCTCGGGCTGGTTGACCTGTCGATCACCAATTCGACCGTGGCCATGTTCGTGGCCGCGACGATCATCATCCTCTTCTTCTCTGTGGTCACCGCCTCGCCCAAGGTTGTCCCCGGACGCCTCCAGGTGGTCGGCGAGGGCATGTTCAGCTTCATCGACGATCTTGCGACCGGCATCATCGGTTCGCAGGGCCGGGCCTTCTTCCCCTTCGTCTTCACCCTCTTCATCTTCCTGCTGGCGATGAACATGCTCGGCATGTTCACAGTCTTCACCGCCACCGCCCAGCTGGCGGTCGCCCTGACATTCGCCATGATGAGCTTCCTGCTGGTCGTGGTCGTCGGTCTGGTCCGTAACGGCCTCGGCTTCTTCAAGCTGTTCCTGCCGTCGGGCGTGCCGTGGTACCTGTGGTGGCTGGTCGTGCCGATTGAAGTCATCTCCTTCCTGCTGCGCCCGGTGACCTTGTCGCTTCGTCTGTTCGGCAACATGCTCGGCGGCCACGTCGCCATGAAGGTGTTCGCCGGCTTCATCGTCTCGCTCAGCGCGGTCGCCTCGGCCGGCGGCGTCGCCTACCTCGCCTATGCGGCTGCGGTGCTCGCCTTCGGCGGCGTGCTGGCCCTGACGGCGCTGGAGTTTCTGGTCGCCTTCCTGCAAGCCTTCTTGTTCGCGGTCCTGACCTGCGTCTATCTGAATGACGCCGTTCACGCCGGTGACCACTGACCTTTCCACCCACCCTTCAATCGCTTCATTCAAAGGACGAAAATCATGGAAGCTGAAGCCGCGAAATACATCGGTGCTGGCCTCGCCACCCTGGGCATGATCGGCGCCGGCATCGGCGTTGGCACCATCTTCTCGGGCTTCCTGCAGGGTGCCCTGCGGAACCCGTCGGCCGCCTCGGGCCAGTTCACCAACCTGGTTCTGGGCTTCGCCCTGACCGAAGCACTCGGCATTCTGGCCTTCGTGCTCGGCCTGCTGATCCTCTTCAGCTAAGCCTGACGACCCATCCGGGCGGCGGCCGGTCCCAGAGGGCCGCCGCCGCCCGTCGCTCTTTCTGAACCGGACTGATCATGGCTTCCAGCGACGCCCCTCCGCCCCATGATGCCTCCGCCGCAGCGCCGGCGGGAGCCCATACGGACGCCTATGCGGCCGGTACCGAAGCGGGACATGAGTCCGGCGGTGGTCTGCCGCAGTTCGAGTTCCAGTGGTGGGCCGGCCAGATCTTCTGGACCCTGCTCATCTTCGCCGTCCTCTATCTGCTGCTGTCGCGGGTGTTTCTGCCCCGCCTCCGCCGCGTGAAGGATGAGCGCGCCGCGACCATCTCCACCGCCGTCGATACCGCACGTCAGGTTCAGGCCGAGGCCGCCGGTCAGGCCGAAATCGCCAAGGCCGAGGTCGAACAGGCCCGCGCCGCCTCGCGCGCCACGGCCACGGCCGCCAAGGCCCGCGTTACCGAGGCCGCCAATGCCCGCGCCGCTGAAGAGGAGGCGGTCGTCAACGCCCGTATCTCTGAGGCCGAAGCCGCCATCGCCAAGACCCGCGACGCTGCGATGGCCAATGTCTCGACCATCGCCTCCGACACGGCCCGCGCCATTGTCGAGAAGCTGACCGGCAAGGCCGCCACGGCTGCCGAAGCCGATGCCGCCGTCAAGGGAGCCGCCTGATGCCCGCCTTTCTCACCGGCGCCTTCTGGGATCTCGCCAATGCCCAGTTCTGGGTGGGTGCGGGTCTGGTCGTTTTCTTCGGCATTCTGGTGCTGGTGAAGGTGCCCGCCGCGATCGCTGCCCAGCTGGACGGCGTCGCTGCAAGGATCCAGTCCGAGCTTGACGAGGCTGCGCGTCTGCGCGCCGAGGCCGAGGCCCTGCTCGCACAGATCCGCGCCGAAAAGGCCGAGGCCGAGGCTCAGGCCGCCGAAATGCTCGCGGCCGCCGAGGCCGACGCCCGTCTGATGGAAGTCGAGGCCAAGGCCAAGCTCGAAGAGACCCTGGCCCGTCGTCAGGCCCTCGCCGAGCGCCGCATCGCCCAGGCCGAGGCCCAGGCCACGGCCGAGGTGAAGACCGCCGCCGCCGATCTCGCCGCCCGCGCCGCCGAACAGATCCTGGCCGCCCGTCTGGCCGGTCAGAAGTCCGACCCCCTGCTCGACGCCGCCATCGCCCAGATCGGCTCGCGGCTTAACTAGCTCCCGGGCCGGCGAGACCCGATCACCTGATGTGAGTCAGACCGAAGACGCCCCGCCGGTTGCCGGCGGGGCGTTGCCGTCGCTGCTGCACCACCCGCTCGCGGCATCAGGCGATGTCGGGTTGCGGACCCAAAACCGGTGCCCATATCGGCACCGGTCACGAGCGTCCTTGCCCGGTCCGATCCGGGATTTCGCCGGGCTTGAAAGAGTTTAACCCGGACAGGTCGGCGTTCGACCCGTCCGGCGGAGCATGCGCCGCCTATTCCGCAGCGATGTTCGATCCCTCAGGCGCGGTCCAGCGCAGCACCGGCGTGCGGGCGGCGCGGGTCTCGTCCAGTCGCTTCATCGGCGCATGGAAGGGCGCACCCTTGAACCGGTCGACGTCGCCGGCCTTGGCCGCTTCGGCCAGCGCCCGCATGGCGTGGATAAAGCGATCAAGCTCCTGCTTGGACTCCGTCTCGGTCGGCTCGATCAGCATGGCACCGTGGACGACCAGCGGGAAATACATGGTCATCGGGTGGAAGCCCTCGTCGATCATCGCCTTGGCGAAGTCGAGCGTGGTGATGTCCGTGCCCTTCAGCCATTCGTCGTCGAACAGGGCCTCGTGCATACAGGGGCCGTCCGGGAAGGCGGCGCTCATCACATCCGACAGCCGGGCCTTGATGTAGTTGGCGTTCAGCACCGCATCCTCGGCGACCTGACGCAGGCCGTCCGAGCCGTGGCTCATCATGTAGCTGAGAGCGCGGGTGTACATGCCCATCTGGCCCTGGAAGGCGCACAGGCGGCCGAACGCCTGTGCCGCCTCGTCCTCCTCGCGCTCGATCAGGCGATAGCCATCCGTGTCATGCACAACCCAGGGTGCCGGGGCGAAGGGCGCCAGGGCTGCTGAGAGCACCACCGGACCCGCGCCGGGACCGCCGCCGCCGTGCGGCGTCGAAAAGGTCTTGTGCAGGTTGATGTGCATGGCATCGACGCCCAGATCGCCCGGGCGCACCCGGCCGACGATGGCGTTGAAGTTCGCGCCGTCGCAGTAGAAATACGCGCCGGCCTCATGGGTCAGGCGGCTGATCTCGAGGATGTCGCGCTCGAACAGGCCACAGGTGTTCGGATTGGTCACCATGATGGCGGCGACGTCGTCGCCCAGCTTGGAAGCCAGATCGGCCACGTCGACGCGGCCGTCATCGGTCTGGGCCACTTCCACGACGGTATAGCCGACAAAGGCGGCGGTGGCCGGATTGGTGCCATGGGCCGAGGTCGGCACCAGCACCTTGCGGCGCTGCTCATGCTGGCCCGACGCCTCATGGGCGGCACGGATGGCCATCAGACCGCACAGCTCGCCATGCGCCCCCGCCTTGGGCGACAGGGCCACGGCGGGCATGCCGGTCAGGGTCTTGAGCCAATGCGACAGGGTGTCCATCACCTCCAATGCGCCCTGTACGGTCGAGGTCGGCTGCAGCGGGTGGATGTCCGAAAAACCCGGCAGGCGGGCCATTTTCTCGTTGAGGCGCGGGTTGTGCTTCATCGTGCACGAGCCCAGCGGATAGATCGCCAGATCGATGGCGTGGTTCTTCTGCGACAGACGCACATAGTGGCGCATCGTCTCGGGCTCCGAGAGACCCGGCAGGCCGATCGGATCGCGGCGCACAAGATCGCCGAGGTCCGAGCCGTCCGTTTTCGGTTCCGGCAGATCGACGCCGGTCTTGCCCCAGCCGTCGCCCTCGAAGATCAGGTGCTCGTTCTGCAGCAGGCCGCGCCCGCCGGTCAGGGTAGCGGGCTTGCTCTCGACGCGGTTCGGCGTGGTCGGGCGGCCGACGGTGTTCATGGTGCTCATGATCCGGGCTCCTTAAGCGCAGGCCTTGGCGAGCGCGCTCGCCAGGATTTCGATGTCAGCATCCATGGTCATCTCGGTCGCAGCGACCAGCAGGACATCGTCCATGCCGGCTGCGGGGGCCAGGCGGCTATAGGGCACGCCGGCCAGGATGCGCTGATGGGCAAGTTGCTCGACAACCTCTGCCGCTGGCTTCGGCAGCTTCACCGCGAACTCGTTGAAGAACCGCGGGGTCAGCACTTCGACGCCGGGAATCGCGGCCAGGGCGTCGCGGGTCGCCAGCGCCTTCTCGTGGTTCAGCAGGGCCATCTTGCGCAGCCCCGTCTCGCCCAGCAGGCTCATGTGGATGGTGAAGGCCAGGGTGCACAGGCCCGAGTTGGTGCAGATGTTCGACGTCGCCTTGTCGCGGCGTATGTGCTGCTCGCGGGTCGACAGGGTCAGGACGAAGCCGCGCGTGCCGTCGGCGTCCACGGTTTCACCGCACAGGCGACCCGGCATCTGGCGCACCAATTTGTCGCGTGTCGCAAACAGGCCGACGTAAGGACCGCCATAGTTCAGGGCGTTGCCGATCGACTGGCCCTCGCCGGCGAAGATGTCGGCTCCCATCTCGCCGGGCGACTTCAGCAAGCCCATCGATACGGCCTCGGTGACCACCACGATCAGCAGGGCCCCGGCGGCATGGGCCGCCTCGGCGATCTTCGAGACGTCGGTGGCGGTGCCGAAGACGTTCGGCGTCTGGACGACGACACAGGCCGTATCGGGCCCGATCTGCGCGATGACATCGGCCTCGGCGTCGACGGCGGCTGGCAGGACCTGGGTCTCGACGCCGACGGCATGAACCACGGTCTCGGTCGCCCGGACATAGTGCGGATGCACCCCGCCCGAGATCACGGCCTTGTTGCGGCGCGTCACGCGAGTGGCCATCAGCACGCCCTCGGCCATGGCGGTCGAACCATCATAGAGGCTGGCATTGGCCACCGGCATGCCGGTCAGGTTCGCGACCTGGGTCTGGAACTCGTACAGATACTGCAGCGTGCCTTGAGCGATTTCAGGCTGGTAGGGCGTGTAGCTGGTCAGGAACTCTGACCGCTGGATCACATGGTCCACCGTCGCCGGGACGTGGTGCTTGTAGGCACCCGCGCCGCAGAAGAACGGAACCGATCCCGCCGAGGCGTTCTTCGCCGCCATGGCCCCCAGCGCCCGCTCGACCTCCAGCTCGCCCGCCACGCGGGGCAGGTCGACGAAGCCGTCGCGCCGCGCCGCATTCGGCACGTCCACGAACAGGTCATCGATCGATTTGGCCCCGATGGCCGCCAGCATGGCAGAGCGGTCATCGGGCGTCAGAGGCAGGTAGCGCATGGCGGGGAGATCCGTGCGGGAGGGAAGGGTTCAGAGAGAGGCGAGGAAGGCGTCGTAGGCGGCGCGGTCCATCAGACCGTCGGTCGAGGTGTCGGACACCTTGATCTTTGCGAACCAGCCTTCGCCTTCAGGATCGGCGTTGACGGTTTCCGGAGCCGAGGCAAGGGCAGCATTGCCCTCTATGACCTCACCCGAAACCGGAGCGTAGACATCCGAAGCCGCCTTGACGCTTTCGACGACGGCGAACCCGTCACCCTTGTTGACGGACTTCCCGACATCGGGCGTCTCGACGAACACCACGTCGCCGAGGGCGTCCGCCGCGTATTGAGTGATGCCGACAGTGGCGACGTCGCCGTCGAAGCGAACCCACTCGTGATCCTTGGAGAAATGCATCGGTCCGATCCTCAGGCTTTCGGTTTGCGATAGTAGCGTTGGGCGACGAAGGGCATGGCGACGACCTCGGCAGCGGCAGGCTTGCCGCGCACGATGACCTTCAGCTCGGTACCCACGTCGGCGAATTCCGCTGGGACATATCCCATGGCGATGTTGCGCCCCAGCGTCGGCGAGGGGCCGCCCGAAGTCACATTGCCAATGACGTTCCCGTCCATGTCAGCGATCTCGGCGCCCTCACGGGCGGGGGCCCCTTCCTTGACGCTCAGGCCGACGCGGACCCGCGACGGACCATCAGCCAGTTCCTTCAGGATGCGGGCAGCGCCGTTGAAATCCGCACGCTCCTTGCGCGACTTGGACAGGGCGAAGGTCAGGGCACCCTCGACCGGGCTGGTCGAGGGGTCGATGTCGTGGCCGTGGAGCGGCAGGCCGGCTTCGAGGCGCAGGCTGTCACGGGCGCCGAGGCCGATCGGCTTGACGCGGGCGTCCTTAAGGATCGTGGTCCAGACGCGCTCGGCCTGATCGGCGGGCACGGAGATCTCGTAGCCGTCCTCGCCCGTGTAGCCCGAGCGGGAGATGAAGCAGTCGCAGCCGAACAGCATCAGGCGGGCGCAGTCCATGAAGCCCATCTCGGCCAGGACGGGCTCATGCGCGGCCATCACCTCGGCGGCCTCGGGCCCCTGGATGGCGATCAGGGCGCGGTCGGCCAGCACCGTCAACCTGGCGTCGCCGGACAGATTGGCCTCGAGGAAGGCGAAGTCGGCGTCCTTGTTGCCCGCATTCACTACGACATGGAGGCCGTCATGATCGGGACGACCGGCCATCAGGTCGTCCATGATGCCACCCTCGGCGTTCAGCAGCAGGCTGTATTTCTGCCGGCCTGCCTTGAGGATCGCATAGTCGCCGGGAACGAAGCGCTCGAACTGCTCCGTGGCGTCCTCGCCGGTGATCTTGCACTGGCCCATGTGCGAGACATCGAACAGGCCGGCGTGTTCGCGGGTCCAGCGGTGTTCAGCCAGAACGCCTTCGTACTGCACCGGCATGTCATAGCCGCCGAAGCCCACCATCCGGGCACCCAGGGCTCGATGCGCGGCGTTGAGGGGCGTGGTCTTCAGAGTTTCGTCGGTCATGTCGGCCTTCAGAGTCGCGTACCGGGGCGGAAAGCTCCGCCGTCCTCGCGCCCCCGCTGTCCTGAAGCCTGAGAGATTCCGCGGTTACCCGCTTGCTCCGTCGGCGCATCCCGAAGGATGACTTTCCAGCGTCCGTATGTTCTCGCGGTCCGTTTGCCTGAGCGTTTCCGGGGCGGTTGCGCCTTCGGCTCCGGACCCCCCGAAAGGGCTCCGATCTCTCCCGCGAGAGCGTTCGGACCTAGGCCCCGACTCTGGCCGTGAGTCAAGCGGAACAGGCGGCCCAGGCCTCGACTTCGGCGATCCGCGCGGCCTTGTCGGCCTCGCCAAGGAACGACCCCTCGAAGCTGTTGCGCGCCAGCAGGGTGATTTGGCCACGGGTCAGGCCGACAGCCTGCGCCAGCTGGCGGTAGTTCTCGTTCACATAGCCCCCGAAATAGGCCGGATCGTCCGAGTTCAAGGTGACGTGCAGGCCGCGACGTAGCATCTCCGGCACGGGATGTTCCTTGAGGTCCTTGACCACGCAGAGCTTCAGGTTCGACAACGGGCAGACGGTCAGCGTCATCTGCGACGCGGCCAGCCGCTGGATAAGCGCCTCGTCCTCCATCGACCGGTTGCCGTGGTCCATGCGGTCGATGTGCAGCAGATCGAGCGCCTCGCGCACATAGGCCGGCGGCCCTTCCTCGCCGGCATGGGCGCAGCGCTTGAGGCCCAGCGCGCCGGCGGCGGCGAACACGCGCTCGAATTTCGACGGCGGGTGGCCGACCTCGGACGAATCCAGCCCGACCCCGACGAAATGGTGCAGCCAGGGCTTCGCGGCCTCCAGCGTGGCGAAGGCTTCCGCCTCGCTGAGGTGGCGCAGGAAGCTGAGGATCAGGCCCGAGGTGACGCCCAGTTCGGTCTTCGCCCGCTCCATGCCCGCGATCAGACCCTCGACCACCACGCCGAAGGGCACGCCCCGGTCCGTATGGGTCTGGGGATCGAAGAAGATCTCGGCGTGCCGGACATTGTCCGCCGCCGCGCGCTGGAAATAGGCGAAGGCCAGATCCTCGAAGTCCCGCCGCGTCAGCAGCACATTGGCCCCGGCGTAATAGATGTCGAGGAAGTCCTGCAGGTTGGAGAAATCATAGGCGGCACGCACGGCCTCGACACTGTCGAACGGAATGGCCACGCCGTTGCGTTGCGCCAGTTCGAACATCAGTTCGGGCTCGAGACTGCCCTCGATATGCAGGTGAAGCTCCGCCTTCGGCAGGCCGGCGATATAGGCGTCGAGCGACATGGGCGGGCTCCCTCCTGGAGCCGTCAATCTAGCCTACATCCGCTCCGGCGTGTCGATCCCGAGGAGGGTCAGAGCGGTTTCCAGCTGGTCCAGCGCAGCTTTCGACAGGGCGAGTCTCGAGTCACGGGTGGCCGCGTCAGGGGCGATCAGCACCGGGCAGGCGGCGTAGAATTTCGAGAAGCCCTGCGCCAGCCGATAGGCATGTTCGGCGATGACGTGCGGCATCCGCTTTTCATAGGCCTCGGTCACGGCCTGGGAGAAGGCGTCCAGCGTCAGGGCCAGATCGCGTTCGGCCGGCTCCGCGATGACGATCGGGCTCGCCGTCACGCCCAGGTCCGCGCCCTTGCGCAGCAGGGATTTGATCCGCACGGCCTGGTACAGCAGATACGGCCCGGTCTTGCCCTCGAAGCTCATGAAGCGGTCGAGGTCGAAGACGTAGCTGGTGGTCCGGCTGTTCGACAGGTCGGCGAATTTCAGGGCGGCGACCGCCACCTTGTGGGCGATGGCCTCGAACTCGGCCGCGGGCAGGTCGTCGCCGAGCTTCGCCTCATGCAGACGCTCACGCGCCTTGTCGACGGCCATGGTGATCAGGTCGTGAAGCTTCAGGACGCCGCCCGCGCGGGTCTTGAAGGGCTTGCCGTCCGGCCCGTTCATGGTGCCGAAGCCGAGGTGGTCCAGCGAGCCCTCGGCGGCGTAGCCGGCCAGATACGCCGCGCGGAACACCTGTTCGAAATGCTCTGCCTGCCTTTCATCGACGACGTAGAGAATCAGGTCGGGATCGATGGCCTTTCGGCGGTCCAGGATCGTGGCGAGGTCGGTCGTGCCATACATGGCCGAGCCTTCCGACGAGATGACCAGTAGCGGCGGCGGGCTGGGGGCCTCGATAACCGAGCCATCGGCCAGCTTCTTCTTCCGTGTCTCGCCGGGGCGGGCGACGTGGACCACCCGGGCACCGTCATCCTCTACCAGCAGGCCCTTCGTTTCCAGATGGGCGATCATCTCGGCCATCACCGGGTCGGCATCGCTCTCGCCGTTCCACAGGTCGAACGTCACGCCGAGGGCGCCGAACTCGCGTTCCAGCGCGGTGCGGCTGACGCGGACAAGCTCACTCCAGACCGCCCGATAGATCGGGTCGCCGGCTTGAAGCTCCGCGGTCGCCCGACGAGCGGCATCTCGGAACCAGTCATCCCGTTTCGCTCTAGCGGCGGAGGCGGGATACAAATCCTCCAATTTGCGCAGATTAAGTTTCGAGAGTGCCCGTTTTACTTCGCGCCGAACAACACGATTAAATGCGGCAAGCGCTTCAAGATAAGGTGTCGGAGCAGGCGAGGTGAAGGTTAATTTTCCAGACGCAGAAGTTTGATCTGTAGGAATTTCGCCCGTCTTGATGGCTTCCCGAAGTTCTTGATAGCTTGCAAGAAATCGAAGGCTTTTCACTCCCATGAGGGTTGTTGGATGGCGTTCTTCGAGCGCCGCGATCAACAGGCCCATCTGGAAGCCCCAGTCGCCGAAATGGGCGTCGCCCCAGACCGTGTCGCCGCGGAAGCGGAATATCCGCTTCAGGCTCTCGCCGATGATCGAACTGCGCAGGTGTCCGACGTGCATCGGCTTGGCCACGTTCGGGCCGGCGAAGTCGATCACCACCTTGCGCGGGGTGTCGACCACCGAGGCCCCGGCGTGGGCGCTGTCCGCGGCGACCTCGGCGGCACGGATCGACAGGGCGCTGTCGGCCAGCTTCAGATTGATGAAGCCGGGGCCAGCGACCTCGACCGAAGCCAGACGCGGATCGTCCGCCAGCCGTTCAGCGACACGGGCCGCCAGCTCGCGTGGATTGGCCTTCAGCGCCTTGGCGGCGGCCAGCGCCCCGTTGGACTGGAAGTCCGCCAGGTCGGGACGGTCGGAGGCCGTAACGCGGGCCAGCGTGGCATCCACGCCTTCGGTGGCGAAGGCGGCACCGACCGCTTCGCCCAGAACAGTCCTGAGATCGGTCATTTACTGCGCCGGCGGCTGGGCGGCGCCGGTTCCGGCGTTGGCGCGGAAACGGTTGCCGTTGCGATTGAACTCGGCCATCGCGGGCGTGACGTCGAAGCCGACCAGAACTTCAAAATGGTCGCCGCTGGTGGTCGCCTCGGCGCGCGGTATCACGATGGTCTGATCCTGGGTCACGGTCGCCGTGCTGGCTCCGTCGAAATTGACGGGCAGATCGAAATACTCCTTGGCGAGCACGGCGCGGTTCCGTTCCGTCACGGCGATCCAGTAGCGATAGGTGCGCCCGTCACCCTGGGCCTGTGGTCCACGGCCAAGGTTGAACTGGATCCGGGTGTGCACCGTGATCGGCTGGTCTGACTGGTAGGCACAGTCCGAAACAAGGCCGTCGATCTCGCCGGTGAAGCCGACATTCGCCATGGAGACCCGGTCTCCGGCCAGTTCGACATAGCGCGCGGCGTCATACAGCACCTTCACATAGGGGCACGGGCCGGCGGCGGCGCTGCGACGCAGGGGCGCGATGCGAGGTGCCCGCGGGCGGTCCGACGTCGAGCCATCATCCTGCTCACGTTGCCCGGGGCTCTGACCCGGCCGGCTCTGCTGGCCCTGCGGATACTGGGCGCTGGCGGCAGTCGGCAGCACCATGGCAGTCAAGGCTGCGGCTGCAAGGGCCGAGGCCAGGGAAACCTTGAGGACGCGACGCATCGAGTATTCTTCCGGAAACGAGGAGGTGCGGCGACAGCCCGACGCGGGGCGCACGCTGGTTGCTGATAGCGGCTAAACAGAGGCGCGGCAAACCCGTGCGCGGTTATTGCACGGTGGCGAGGATGGCCCGTAACGACTAGGTTGGGACCATGACTGTCCAAGCGCCCACCCGGCCGTCCGCAAAGCCCGCCCTGACCGTACGTCTCGCTACCCCTCGGGGGTTCTGTGCCGGCGTTGACCGGGCGATCCAGATCGTCGAGCGGGCCATCGAGAAATATGGCGCACCCGTCTATGTGCGACATGAGATCGTCCACAACCGGCATGTCGTCGAACGGCTGAAGGCCATGGGCGCTGTCTTCGTCAAGGAACTGGACGACTGCCCCGACGATCGACCCGTGGTTTTTTCGGCGCACGGGGTGCCCAAGTCGGTGCCTGCGACGGCAAAGGCGCGCGAGATGTTGTTTCTCGACGCCACCTGCCCACTGGTTTCCAAGGTGCATGTGGAGGCGGAGCGCCATCATGCCGCCGGCCGCCACATCATCCTGATCGGCCATGCCGGTCATCCCGAGGTTGTCGGAACCATGGGGCAGCTGCCGCCGGGTGCCATCAGCCTGGTCGAGACGGTCCTGGACGCCGAGACCTTCGAGCGCCCGGATGATGCTCCCCTCGCTTACGCGACCCAGACGACACTCTCGGTCGACGACACGGCAGAAATCCTCGCCACGCTGAAGCGGCGGTTCCCCGAACTGCCGGATCCGCACAAGGAAGACATCTGCTACGCCACAACCAATCGTCAGGAGGCGGTCAAGCGGCTGGGTCAGGGCTGCGACCTGGTGCTGGTGGTTGGGTCGAAAAACTCGTCGAACTCCGTGCGGCTGGTCGAGGTGGCGATGCGTGCCGGGGCCCGCGACGCCCGGTTGGTGGATGACGCCGGCCAGGTCGACTGGTCCTGGCTGGACGGGGTCTCGACCCTGGGTATCACTGCGGGTGCCTCGGCCCCGGAGCGGCTGATTGAAGAGCTCGTCGAGGCGGTGCGGGCGCGTTTCGACGCCGAGGTGGTCGAGGACGCGGGCGAGCGTGAAACCGTGACCTTCAAACTGCCCCGTATCCTCACCGCCTGAACCGCATCGCTTGCGAGAGCCATGCCTTAGGGAGTGGCCGGTCGGGCACTGTGCCGATCCCGTTTCAGCGCAGCCCTGCTGTTGTGAAAGCCACAGAGCTGTGGGACGTGCATCATCCGGGCGGCGTCCGGGGTCAGCTGCGCCGGTCAAACCCCTCAAGACCCGTAGCCGAGCTGGTTCCGCAGCCCGCTCCTGCGACCATGACTCAGTTTCGGGGGGTTCAATATCGGCCGGAAACGGCGTAGCTGAGCGTGCATGACCGCAAGCTTTCACCAACGCATCCGGGCGGAACTCGCCGACATCGGCGCCCAGGGGCTGACCAAGCCTGAACGTGTCATCAGCTCCCGGCAGGGACCGGTGATTCAGGTCGGCGGTCGGGAGGTGCTGAATTTCTGCGCCAACAACTATCTCGGCCTCGCGGGCGACGAGCGTGTGACCCGCGCGGGGATCGACGCACAGCAAACGTGGGGCGCAGGCACAGCCTCGGTTCGCTTCATTTGTGGGACGCTGGAGATCCACAAGGAGCTCGAGCGGGCCGTCGCCGACTACCTTGGCTTTGAGGATAGTATCCTGTTCGCCGCAGCTTTCGATGCCAACGGCGGCATTTTCGAGCCGCTGTTCGGCGCCGAGGACGCCATCGTCTCGGACAGCCTGAACCATGCCTCGATCATTGACGGGGTGCGGCTGTGCAAGGCCAGGCGTTACCGCTTCGCCAACTCGGACATGGACGACCTTGAGACCCAGTTGAAGCAGGCCCGGGCGGACGGCGCGCGCGAGATCGTGATCGCCACTGACGGCGTTTTCTCGATGGACGGCTACATCGCGAAGCTCAAGGATATCCGGGCGCTTGCCGACCGCTACGGTGCCCTGATCATGGTCGACGACTGCCACGCCACGGGTTTCCTCGGGCCGCAGGGGCGAGGCTCCTATGCCCACCACGGGGTCGAGATCGACTTCCTGACCGGCACTTTCGGCAAGGCCCTGGGCGGTGCGATGGGCGGCTTCATCTGCGCGACGTCGGAGGTCATTGCCCTGCTGAAGCAGCGGGCGAGGCCGTACCTGTTCTCCAACGCCCTCGCCCCGGCCATTTGCGGGTCCAGCCTCGAGGCCATCCGCATCGCCGGCGGAGACGAGGGCGACGTCCTGCGTCAACAGCTGTTCGCCAATGCCGTCCGCTATCGCAGTGCGATGACCGAGGCCGGTTTCACCCTGTTGCCCGGTGAACATCCGATCATCCCCGTGATGCTGGGCGATGCGAAACTGGCCCAGTATTTTGCCGCCCGGGCCCTGGAGCTCGGCGTCTATGTGATCGGCTTTTCCTTCCCCGTCGTGCCGCGTGGCCAGGCCCGCATCCGGACCCAGATGTCGGCGGCGCACACCTTCGAGCAGATTGATCATACGGTCGCGGCGTTCACGACGGCCGGCCGCGAACTGGGAGTTATCTGATGGCTGACACGATGAAGGCCCTGGCCAAGACCCGGCCCGAGGTGGGCCTGGAGCTGATCGATGCGCCGATTCCGGTCGCCGGACCGGAGGACGTGCTGATTCGGGTGCACCGCACTGCCGTCTGCGGCACCGACATCCACATCTGGAACTGGGACGAGTGGAGCCAGAAGAACGTTCCGGTCCCGATGATCACCGGCCACGAGTTCGCCGGCGAGATCGTCGCCATCGGCAAGGATGTGGACCGCCGTCTCAGGATCGGCCAGCGAGTCTCTGCCGAGGGCCATGTCATCGACCTCAATTCGGAAGCGGCTCGGGCCGGCCATTTCCATCTCGATCCCGCCACGCGCGGCATCGGCGTAAATCGCCAAGGGGCCTTTGCCGAGTTCGTTGTCGCCCCGGCCTTCAATGTCATCGAGCTGCCTGACGACGTTCCCTATGAGATCGGCTCGATTCTCGATCCGTTCGGCAATGCCGTGCATACGGCGCAGCAGTTCGACCTGCTGGGTGAGGACGTGCTGGTCACCGGTGCGGGCCCGATCGGCATGATGGCCGCCGCGGTCGCCCGCCACGCCGGGGCGCGCACCGTGGTCCTGACCGACATCAACGACTTCCGCCTGGATCTGGCCGCGAAGGTCGCACCCGGTGTGCGCACGGTGAATACCACGCGTGAGGACCTCCGCGACGTCATGCATGAGCAGGGGCTCAAGGTCGGCTTCGACGTTGCGCTGGAAATGTCCGGCTCGCCCATTGCCTTCAAACAGTGTGTCGACACCCTGATCATGGGCGGAGGCCTGGCCCTGCTGGGGATTCCGTCCAGGCCGATGGAGACGGACTGGGGCGCGATCATTCTCAAGGCCCTGACCATCAAGGGCGTCTACGGCCGCGAGATGTTCACCACCTGGCGCAAGATGCTGGGCCTGCTCAAGGCCGGCCTCGACCTGACCCCGCTGATCACTCACCAGATGAGTTACCAACGGTATCTGGAGGGCTTTGAGGCCATGCGTTCGGGCCAGTCGGGCAAGGTTGTGCTCGACTGGGACAAGGCAGCCTGAGGATCCCGTGATGGTAGCAAGTCCCATAGTGATGTTTCTGGAGGGCGAGGGCACGGATGCCCACGGCCGCACTGTGTTCGAGATCGTGGCCATGGATGACATCGCCCTGGACCGGACGCACGACTTCATCCAGTGGCTGTTTCCCCTGCCCGAGCCGTCGAAGGCCGTCCCGGAATCGCCGGTCCTGACACCCGGCGACATACAGGCCCTTCGATCGTCTGAACTGGCGCCGATTGCGCTCGCCGGCGCGAGGGATCGCATGATCTCCTTTTACCGGACGACCCATGACTGGTTGATGCCCAACGACCACAATCACCGCCGCATCACCCGGATCATCCGCTCGCTGCGGCTGCTTCAGGGCGACGAAGCGGCGGATTGCTTCCGCGACGCGATCCTCGCACGGGTCAAGGAGACGCGGGCTCCGATCAGCGCCCGCAGCCTGGGTTACTGGGCGACCGCCTGAGGAATCGGGCGGCACCCCCCACTTGACCCGGGCGTCGGGCCGGCCGAGGGCAGGGGCATGAACTATCGCCACAGCTTCCACGCCGGGAATTTCGCGGACATCGTCAAACACGCCCTGCTGCTCTGGCTGCTGGAGCGGCGGCAGGCGCAGGGGGCGGTCAGCGTGATCGACACCCATGCCGGGGCCGGCCTGTACGATCTGACCGGAGATGCGGCGCGGTCCAGGGAGGCCGAGGCCGGCATCGCAAGGCTGATGGCTGCGGATGACCGGCCGCCGCTGATCGAGGCGCTGGCCGCGGCGGTGGCGCAGCTCAATCCCGACGGCGGCGTGACCTTCTATCCGGGCTCGCCGCGGCTGATTGCGCAGCGGCTTGGCGAGGACGACCGCTATGTCGGCTTCGAGCTCAACCCGCCGGTGCTGGAACTGCTGGCCGGGGCGCTGGAGGGCTTTCCGCAAGCCATGGCCGAGGGCGGGGACGGCTATGACCAGGCGCGGACCTGGGCAGCGGAGACGACCGGGCCTTTCGTTCTGATCGATCCGCCGTTCGAACAGCCTGACGACTATCATCGCGCCGCCGACACGGCCGCCGTCATCGCCCGCGCCGATCCACGCGCAACGGTGGCGATCTGGACGCCCCTCAAGGACATGGAGACCTTCGACGGCTTTCTGCGTCGGCTGGACCAGGCGGGCATCAAGCGGATGCTGGTCGCCGAGGCGCGGCTGCGACCGCTGACCGATCCGATGAAGATGAACGGCTGCGCGGTGGTGGTGCTGAATCCGCCGCCGGGGGCGGAGGCGGCGGCAGGGGAGGTCTGTGGCTGGGTCGCCGCGACCTTGGGCGGCGACGGGGCCCGGTCCGAGGTCTGGATGACGGGCTGACCCTCTATTCGATGAACTCGCCGGCCTCGTAGAGTTGGGGGGCGAAGGTGGCGATGGCCATGATCGGCTCCATCGCCGCATTGACGGCCGACCCGCGGGCCATGGCCTTCCAGTCGGCTGCCGAGCGCCAGACCGCATGGACCGCCGCCCCCTTGCCGTTCAGGCCGCGGTGCAGGGTGGCCGAGATGAAGCCCTCGGCTTCGCGCTGGGTCCGGACCATTACGGCCAGCAGGTCCATCAGCGTGTCCAGCTGTTCGGGTTTGCAGGTGTAGACGTTGATCAGGACGACGGGATCGGCAGAGGTATCGGTCATGGCGGGGCCATAGCCGATCGCCCTTCCGCCGTCTTGCGTGAACGCCTATTCCGTTCCGGTCGAGGAGGCCTGGATGATCCACATCGCGATTCTGGAGACCGGCACACCGCCGCCTGCCCTGAAGGCGGCACACGGTGACTATCCGGCGATGTTCCGGGACCTGCTGGGCGAGGCCTTCGTCTTCGAAACCTTCGACGTTCAGGCGGGAGCGCTGCCCGACCCTGCGGCCTTTGATGCCGCGATCATCACCGGCTCTCCGGCAGGGGTCTATGAGAGCGCGGACTGGATCGCAGGTCTGCTGGACTGGATCCGCACCGCAAAGGGCCGGACGAAGCTGGTCGGCGTCTGTTTCGGTCATCAGGCCATGGCCCAGGCGCTGGGCGGGCGGGTCGAGAAATCGGACAGGGGCTGGGGGGTCGGCCTGCACCGGTATGAGGTGCTTTCGCCCGAGCCGTGGATGACACCGGGGACCGCGACGGTCGCCATCCCCGCCTCGCATCAGGATCAGGTGGTCGAAAAGCCGTCGGATGCGCGGGTCCTGCTGCGAAGTGATTTCACACCGTTCGCCGGACTGGCCTGGGGTGAGGACGCGATCTCGATGCAGCCCCATCCCGAGTTCACTCCGGCCTTCGCGACCGAACTGACGGCGGGACGGCACGACCGGATCGATCCGGCGCTGGTGGCGCGGGCGGTGGACAGTCTGAAGGCGGCGGATGATCGTGGTGTGGTCGCGGAATGGATCAGGGCGTTTCTGAGGATCCAGCCATAAGTCGTTGATTTCGGGCTTTCGGCAGGATGGGCGCAACGTGGTCTGTTCAGGGCCACTTCACCACGGGCGGCATCGAGCTGAGGATGGACTCGACATTGCCGCCGGTCTTGAGGCCGAACATGGTGCCGCGGTCGTAGAGCAGGTTGAACTCGACATAGCGCCCGCGCCGGACCAGCTGTTCCTCGCGTTCTTCCGCCGTCCAGGGCTCGCCCATCCGACCGCGCACGATGGCCGAATAGGCGTCCAGGAAATGGGTGCCGACATCGCGGGTGAAGGCGAAGTCGCCGGTCCAGTCGCCGCTGTCGTGGTGGTCGTAGAAGATGCCGCCCGTGCCACGCGGCTCATTGCGGTGGGGCAGGAAGAAATACTCGTCGCACCAGGCCTTGAATTTGGCGTGCCAGGCTGGGTCGTGGGCGTCGCAGGCGGCCTTCATGGCGGCGTGGAAGGCGAGGGTGTCGGGGTGGTCCTGGCGCCGGTCGACGTCCAGCACCGGCGTCAGATCGCCGCCGCCGCCGAACCAGCTTTTCGTCGTGGCGATGAAGCGGGTGTTCATATGCACCGCCGGCACACGCGGGCTCACCGGGTGGGCGATCAGGCTGATGCCGGTGGCGAAGAAGCGGGGGTCCTCGGCGGCGCCCGGGACGCTCTTCGCATAGTCGGCGGGGAAGGTGCCGTGGACGGTCGAGACATGGACCCCGACCTTTTCGAACAGCCGGCCGTGCATCATCCCCATGACCCCGCCGCCGCCCTCGGGCCGCGCCCAGGGTGTGCGCACGAACCGGCCGGGTTCGCCGGGGAACAGGTCGTCGGGGGCCGCGTCTTCCAGCGCCTCGAAGCCGGCGTGAATTCGGTCGCGCAGGGTTTCGAACCAGGCGCGGGCTTCGGACTTCTTCTGGTCGATGGTCAGGTCGTCGGAGGGGGTCATGGGGCGTCCTGTAGTTGGCTTTTCTGCTTTCGTCATTCCGGGCGGAGAGTCGCGCAGCGGCTCGGAGACCCGGAACCCAGCGGCGCCGCGACGGCGGCGAAACACCGGCGGTGGACGTATGGGCGTCGTCAAGGAAGACAGCGCTCCCGACAGGTTCGCGCTCTCGCGCGCCGCTGGGTTCCGGGTCTTCGCTGCGCTTCGCCCGGAATGACGATAGCAGTGGGAGCGACCCCGGCCCCCGGGGCTTGCCTTCGTCGCCCCCTCTGCCACTGTCCGCCCTTGCTTTCCGAGAGACCGTCATGATCCGCACCCTTCTTCTGACCGCCGCCGCCGCCGTCCTGATGGCCGGTCCGGTGCTCGCGCAGAGCGCAGATGCGGCGGGGGAAGCGCAGGCGCGGCGGATTCTGGAGCGGACGCCGCTGATCGACGGGCACAATGACCTGCCCTGGGCGCTGCGGCAGGAACACGGCAATGATCCGCATTCGGTCGACCTGACGACCAATCTGGAGGCCTCGACCGGCCTGCATACCGATATTCCGCGCCTGCGGGCCGGCGGCATGGGGGGCCAGTTCTGGTCGGTCTATGTGCCCGCCTCCATGACCCCGCCGGATGCGGCGGTGGCGACTTTCGAGCAGATCGACACGGTCAAGCGGCTGGTCGCCGCCCATCCGGACGTGTTCGAGCTGGCGACCACCGCCGACGACATCCAGCGCATTCACCGCCGCGGCAGGATCGCCTCGCTGATCGGGATGGAGGGTGGCTATTCGATCGATGATTCCCTCGGCCTGCTGCGCGAGTTCTTCGACGCCGGGGCGCGTTACATCACCCTGACCCACTCGCGCACGACGACCTGGGCGGACAGCGCCACCGATGCGCCGAAATGGGGCGGGCTGTCGCCGTTCGGCGAGGAGGTCGTGCGCGAGATGAACCGGCTGGGGATGATGGTCGACCTGAGCCATGTCTCCGAAGAGACCATGCGGGACGCGATGCGGGTCTCGGACGCGCCGGTCATCTTCTCCCACTCCTCGGCCCGGGCCGTGACGGGCCATGCGCGCAATGTGCCCGACAGCGTGCTGCGGCTGATGCCGCAGGACGGCGGGGTGGTGATGGTCACCTTTGTGCCCGGCTTTGTCTCGGAGACGGTGCGCAGTTGGAACAGCGCCCGCTCGGCCGAGGATGCGCGTCTGAAATCGCTGAACCCCGGCGACCCGGCGGCGGTGACGGCCGGTCTCGCGGCCTGGACGGCGGCGAACCCGATCCCGGTGGCGACGGTCGCCGATGTGGTGGCCCATATCCAGCATGTGCGGGACGTGGCGGGGATCGACCATGTCGGTATCGGCGGCGATTTCGACGGCGTGGATGCCCTGCCGGTCGGGCTGGAGGGGGTGGACGACTATCCCCGTCTGCTGGCCGCCCTGATGGCCAAGGGCTGGACCGAGGCGGACATCCGCAAGCTGGCGGGCGAGAATGTGCTGCGGGTCATGCGGGCGGTCGAGGCGACGGCGGCGAGCAAGCGGAGCGAGCGGCCGAACCTGGCGCAGCTGCCGGCGGCGGGGGCACCGGAGTAGCAACCCTCTCCCAACAGGAGACGGATCAGGTTTGCTGCCGCACCCCTTCCCACAGGGCGATGCCCGCGCTGACCGACAGGTTCAGCGACCGTGCTCCGGGCTGGATGGGAATCACGACGCGGGCGTCGGCGGCGGCGTGGACGTAGTCCGGGGCCCCCGAGGGTTCGCTGCCGAACAGCAGGACGTCATCGGGCCGGAAGACGAATTCGTTCAGGGGCGTCGCGCCCTTGGTCGTGAAAAGGACCAGACGGCCGGGACCCCCATCCTGTTCGAGTCTAACGCGCTGGAAGGCGGCCCAGTCGGCGTGCCGCGTCATATGGCCCAGCGGGCCGTAATCCAGCGCCGCGCGCTTCATCGCCCGGTCGTCGAAACGGAAGCCGGTGGGCTCGATGATGTGCAATTCCACTCCGAAACAGGCGCTCAATCGGATGCAGGCGCCGACGTTCTGGGGAATGGCCGGTTGAAAAAGGGCGAGACGCATTCTAAGGCCCTCATACGCGCGGCCCGAGGGCTTGTCGCGGCTCGAAATGCGACCGTTTCTCAAAGAGGCGGCGCTGTTTGCGGCGATGAGCCGCAACGCCGGGCCGGGCCAGACTGACGGGAAGGCGCTAAAGCATCCATGCCGCGATGGACCGGGCCCTGACGGCCCCGTCCGGCGGCGTACGAGGAGTAAGACGTGGCCGAATCGGTCGTGACTGAGAACGGTGAAGGCGGCGACGCCACCCGCCGGGACTTTATCCATATCGCGGCCGGCGCTGCCGCCGTGGGCGCGGGGGCCATGCTGGCCTGGCCGTTGATCAATTCGATGAACCCGGCTGCCGATACGCTGGCGCTGGCGTCGATCGAATTCGACATGACGAAGGTCCAGGAAGGCCAGCAGATCGTCATCAAATGGCAGGGCAAGCCGGTGTTTGTGCGCTATCGCACCCCGCGCGAGCTGCAGGAGGCCGTGGCCACCCCGCTGTCGGCGCTCAAGGATCCGCAGGCTGACGCCGACCGCGTCAAGGAAGGCCATTCGAAATACCTGGTGGTGCTGGGCAACTGCACCCACCTGGGCTGTATCCCGACCTTCGGGACCGGCGACTACGGCGGCTGGTTCTGCCCCTGCCACGGGTCGCACTACGACACCTCGGGCCGGATCCGTAAGGGGCCTGCGCCGACGAACCTCGTCGTGCCGGAGTACGCTTTCGTCTCCGACACCCGCATCAAGATCGGCTGAGGGCGAGACCGATGAGCGATCACGAATCTACCTATGTCCCCAAGACCGGCATCGAGAAATGGCTCGACACCCGTCTGCCCATCGTCCGCTTCGGCGCTGATTATCTGGCGCTGCCGACGCCGCGGAACCTGAACTACTGGTACACCTTCGGTGCCATATTGATGGTCTGTCTGGTGATCCAGATCGCGACCGGCGTGATCCTGGCCATGCACTATGTGCCCAACACCGAAATGGCTTTCGCCTCGGTCGAGCGGATCATGCGCGACGTCAACGGCGGCGACATCATTCGCTACACCCACGCCAACGGGGCCTCGATGTTCTTCATCGCGGTCTACATCCACATGCTGCGCGGCCTGTATTACGGCTCCTACAAAGCCCCGCGTGAGATGATCTGGATCGTCGGCTGCCTGATCTTCTTCCTGCTGATCGCCACCGCCTTCCTCGGCTACGTCCTGCCCTGGGGCCAGATGTCCTACTGGGGGGCCGAGGTGATCACCAATCTGGTCGGGGCCATTCCGGTCATCGGCGAGCCGATCCTGATCTGGCTGCGTGGCGGCCCGGCGATCGACAACGCCACCCTGAACCGCTTCTTCTCGCTGCACTATCTGCTGCCGTTCGTGATCGCCGGCTGTGTGGTGCTGCACCTGTGGGCCCTGCACACCGCCGGTCAGAACAACCCGGTCGGCATCCTGATCCCGAAGGAACGCCAGAAGAAGGACACCCTGCCGTTCCACCCCTACTACACGGTCAAGGACGGCTTCGTGCTGATCGTGTTCTTCATGCTGTTCTCGGTGTTCGTCTTCTTCATGCCGAACGCCCTGGGGCATGCCGACAACTCCATCCCGGCCAACCCGCTGGTGACCCCGGCGCACATCGTGCCCGAATGGTACATGCTGCCGTTCTACGCGATCCTGCGCGCCATCCCGGACAAGTTCGGCGGGGTGCTGGCCATGTTCGGTGCCATCGGGGTGCTGTTCATCCTGCCCTGGCTGGATACGTCCAAGGTGCGCTCGATGCGCTATCGCCCGACGATGCGGACCTTCTTCATCATCTTCGTGATCGTGGGGATGGTCCTCGGCTGGTGCGGGGCGCAGCTGCCTGATGCGCCGGTGATCGGGACCTTCAAGACCTTCATCCTGATCGACGGGGACCTGAACAGCTATCTGTGGCTGACCCGGTTCGCGACGGCCTATTATTTCGCCTTCTTCCTGATCATCATGCCCCTCGTGGGCCTGCGCGAGACGCCGCTGCCGATCCCGGCGACGATCTCGGAGCCGGTCCTCGGCGGCGACGCTGAGAAGGGCTGAGCGGGACCATGATCCTCCAGACGAATATCCGCGCCATGAAGAAGACCCTGGTCCTGATCGCTGCCGTTGCCGGCCTGACCCTGGCGGCCCAGCCTGCACTCGCGGCGGGGGGTGAATCCAAGCCCCTGCGCAACGGTGGTTTCAGCTTCGAAGGGCCGTTCGGCAGCTTCGACCGCAACCAGCTGCAGCGTGGCTACAAGGTCTACCGCGAGGTCTGCGCCTCCTGCCACGGCATGGACCTGATGCATTTCCGCACCCTGGCCGAGCCGGGCGGGCCTTTCTATGCCTCCGACCAGGCCAGCCCGGCCGAAAACCGCTGGGTCAAGGCGCTCGCCAAACAGGTCCAGATCGCGGACATCGACACCGAGACCGGCGAGCCTGTGATGCGCGAGGCCACGGCCGCCGACCGCTTCCCCAACCCCTATCCGAATGCCACGGCTGCGGCCGCAGCGAACGGCGGGGCGTCACCGCCCGACCTGTCGGTGATGGCCAAGGCCCGCAAGGGCGGCGCCGACTACATCTACTCCCTGCTGACCGGCTATGCGGCCGTGCCGCAGGGCCTCAGGATGATGCCGGGACAGCACTACAACGAATACATGCCCGGCGACCTGACGCCCTTCATGCCCGATGGTGCCCATGTGCCGCCGGGCGGCTTCATCGCCATGCCGAACCCGCTGAACGAGGGCCAGGTGACCTATGACGACGGCACCGTCGCCTCGGTCGACCAGATGGCCAAGGACGTCTCCGCCTATATCGCCTGGGCTTCGGACCCGCGGCAGATCCAGCGCAAACAGGCCGGCGTCGGCGTGCTGATCTTCCTCTTCATCTTCGCCGGCATCACCTACATGAGCTACCGCCGGATCTGGAGGGGCGTGGCCCACTAGGGGCTCCCCACAGGGACATCGAACTGAACCCGTCGGCGCACCGCGTCGGCGGGCTTTTCGTGTGCGGGTGCCGCATCGACACCTGACGGACGGCGCCCTAACGTCCTCACTTCTGATTTCGGCTGAGGGTTTTCCGTTCATGCGTCTGTTCCCGACCGCCGCCGTGCTTGCCGCCGGCGCCCTGATCTCCGGCTGCGCCGCGATGGGCGCGGGGAGTGGCACCGCCCCGGCCGCGCCCGCTCCGACCTTTGACGCCGGGCGGCTGTCCGAACATGTTCGGGTGCTGTCGGATGACAGCTTCCAGGGCCGGGGCATCGCCACCGCGGCCGAGGACATGACCGTCCGCTATCTGAGCGAGCAATATGCCGCTGCGGGCTTCCAGCCGGGCGGGGCCAACGGGTCCTGGACCCAGGACGTGGTGCTCAACCGCTTCAGCGCCTCCAATTTCCGGGGCCTGCAGCTGCGCGCCGGCGGCGAGACGATCCCGCTGACCCAGGGCCAGCAGATCACCATCTCGACCCGGCTGCCCGGCAGTCACGTCATGCTGAGCGACACGCCGCTGGTCTTTGTCGGCTACGGCATCGATGCACCGGAGCGGAACTGGGATGACTTCAAGGACGTCGATGTGCGCGGCAAGATCATCGTCGTGCTGGTCAATGACCCCGATTTCGAACAGCCCGAGCTGAACACCTTCAACGGCCGGGCCATGACCTACTATGGCCGCTGGACCTACAAATATGAGGAGGCCGCCCGGCAGGGGGCTGCGGGCGTGATCGTGGTGCACGAGACCGCGCCGGCCTCCTATGGCTGGGCCACGGTTCAGAACAGCTGGTCGCAGCCGCAGTTCGACATCGTCCGCGCCAATGCGGCCGCCGAGCGGGTCGGTATGGAGGCCTGGCTGCAGCGCGACGTCGTGGTCGACCTGTTCCGGCGCTCGGGCCTCGACTTCGAGGCCCTGAAGGTCGCGGCGCGCAGCCGTGATTTCCGGCCCGTCGCCCTGACCGGCGCCAGCTTCAGCGGCATGTTCGATGTCGCCACCAGCCAGGTCACGACCCGCAACGTCCTGGCCCGCCTGCCGGGCACGACCCATCCGGACGAGACCATCCTCTATACCGCCCACTGGGACCACATCGGCATCGGAGCGCCGGATGCGAATGGGGACGCCATCTTCAACGGGGCGGTCGACAATGCGACCGGCACCGCCGGCCTGCTAGAACTGGCCCGCGCCTGGGCCGCCGGTCCGCGTCCGCAGCGGTCGATCGTGATGATCAGCTTCACGGCGGAGGAGAGCGGCCTGCTGGGCTCGGAATTCTACGCCGCCAATCCGGTCTATCCGCTGGCCACCACGGTGGCGGGCTTCAACATCGACGCCATGAACGTCTATGGCCGGGTGGCCGATGTCGACATCATCGGCTCGGGCCAGTCGAACCTCGACGCCCTGGTCACCGCCGAGGCGATGGGGCAGGGCCGCACCGCCCGGCCGGACGGCAACCCCGCCGCGGGCAGCTATTTCCGGTCGGACCATTTCCCGCTCGCCAAGCGCGGGGTGCCGATGGCCTATGTCGACGGCGGCGGTGCCTTCCGCGACGAGCCCATCGCCGCGCGCAATGCGGCGCGCGATGAATACACGGCCCGCCGCTATCACCAGGCCGATGACGAGTGGTCGGCCGACTGGGACCTGCGCGGTCAGGTCGAGGATCTGGAGCTGATCTTCAACATCGGCCGCGATCTGGCCAACAGCCGTGACTGGCCGGAGTGGATGCCGGGTTCGGAGTTCGGCCCGGCCCGCGCCCCGAGCGCCAGCCAGCGGCGGTGATGCAGGGGCCCTTCTCCCATTGGGAGAAGGTGGCCCGAAGGGCCGGATGTGGGTTGGGTGGTTGAAGCGGCGAAGCCGCCCCCGGACGGCCGACCCACACCCTTTCGCGCAAGAACGACGGCTGCGCCGTCGTGCGCTCAAGCCCTCTCCCAATGGGAGAGGGAATGGCTCACATGACAAAAACGGACTGGGCGTGGTCCGGGCCGCCCCTTAAGGTGCGGGCGATCAATCCGGGGTTGGAGCCTTCCGAATGTTTCGCAAGATGATGGGCGGCGTCGCCGTCGCTGCCGTGCTGCTGGCCGCGGGCATGGCTTCGGCCCAGGACTTTTCGGCCGCGCAGCTGAGTGAGGGCATCCGCACCATCAGCGCCGATGAATACCAGGGCCGCTATCCCGGGACCGAAGGCGAGCGCATGACCCTGGCCTGGCTGCAGGCCCAGTATGAGGCCATGGGGCTGGAGCCGGGCGGACCGGACGGCCAGTGGCTGCAGCCGGTCGCGCTGAAACGCTATACGCCGGTAGCGGGCGCGACCGCCGGCTGGACCGGCCCGGACGGCGTCGTCCACGCCCTGACGCCCGGAACCGACATCGTCCTGCGGGCCGCGACCAATGACGGTCGCGCCAGCATCCGTGACGCCGGCCTAGTCTTCGTCGGCCACGGCATCCATGCGCCGGAGCGTCAGTGGGACGACTATGGCACCGTCGATGTGCGCGGCAGGATCGTGATCGTCATGCCGGGCGAGCCGGAGGATGCGCGCTTCAACGGGGCCTATCAGACCGCCTATGCCTCGGCCGCGGCCAAGGCCGACGAGGCCTTCCGACGCGGCGCGATCGGCATCCTGACCCTGGTGCCCGGAGACGCCGCCTCGTCCATGTGGCAGGGCTCGGTGCGCGGCAATGGCCGCACCCGCACCCTGGCGCCGGGGGCCGCCGATCTGGAGTTCTCCGGCGGCATCAATCATGACATCGCCGCCGCCTGGGCCGCGGCCGCCGGGCTGGATATTGCCCGGCTGCCGAACGTCGGTGACGGCACGTTCAGGGCGGTCGCCCTGCCGGGCGTGACCCTGTCGGTCGAGGTGTCCGAGACCATCGCAACCCTGGTCACCCACAATCTGCTGGCCCGGATTCCGGGGACCGAGCGCCCCAACGAGACCATCGTCTATTCGGCCCACTGGGACCATGTCGGCGGCGCGGCCCAGCACCCGGGCGTGGTCGGCGACCAGATCTGGAACGGGGCCTGGGACAATGCCTCGGGCACCGTCGGCGTGGTCGAGATGGCGCGCCAGCTGAGCGCCGCCCCGCGGCCGAAACGCTCGATCGTCTTTGCCCATATGGCGGCCGAGGAGATGGGTCTGCTGGGGGCCTATGGCTATACGGCCAACCCGGTCTGGCCGCTGGAGACCACGGTCGCCGACATCAATATCGACATGCTGCCCCTGTCGGCCCCGACCCGCGACCTGCCGATCTTCGGCAAGGGCCAGAATGATCTGGAAGACCGGCTGCAGGCGCTGGCCGCCGCCGAGGGCCGGGTGGTCACCGATGACCGCGAGCCGGATCAGAACTACTACTACCGCTCCGACCATTTCCCCTTCGCCCGCGCCGGCGTGCCGGCCATCATGCCGTGGCACGGGGTCGATCTGGACGAGGGCGGCACCGCCGTCGGCCTGCCCGCCTACCGGGCCAAATTCGCGGCCGACTATCACAAGGCCTCGGACGAATGGTCGGCCGAGCTGGACTTCTCTTCGGCGGTCGAGAACCTGACCCTGCTCTATCGGCTGGGCCTCGATCTCGCCAACAGCCGCGACTGGCCGGCGTGGAAGCCGATGTCGGAGTTCGCCTCGGTCCGCGCCCGGTCGGACGCGGCGCGCCAGTGAGCGCGACGATCCGGCCCCTGACCGGCGACGGCTCGCCGCCGGTCGAGGGGGCCTATCCCCAGGCGGTCGAGGTGACCGCGCCGACCCGCTGGCTCTATCTGTCGGGCCAGATCCCGGTCGCGCCCGACGGCTCGCTGGCGACGGATTTCACCGGCCAGTGCGAACAGGTCTGGTCCAGTATCGAGACCCAGCTGGCCGCCGCGGGGATGACCCTGGACAATCTGGTCAAGGTCACGACCTTCCTCGCGGACCGGGCCGATGCGCTGGAGAACCGCGCGGTCCGCATCCGCCGTCTGGCGGGTCGGCAGCCGGCCCTGACGGTGATCGTCACCGGCCTGTTCGACGTGGCCTGGCGGGTCGAGATCGAGGCTGTGGCGGCGGCCTGACGGTGGCAGGGTTGGGCCGCTGTAAGGAGCGTGCCGGAAGCGGACGGTTCGGAGGTCTGCTTTGGGTGGGAAGCGGAAGTGCTACCGCGGCTATTTCAACCCGTCCTTGAGCAAGGTGTAGGCAACCACAGCGTTCGCATGGCCATGCCCCATCCCATGCTGATCCTTTAACATCGTGACCAGTTCCATGTGTTTTGCCGGGTAGCTGTCCCGCACGAGCTGCTGCCAGTCCGAGATCGGTCGACCATACTTCTTCTCGATCGACGGAAAGTAGGATGCCGGCCCCTTCACAGCATTCCCGGTCATGAACAAACTCCTCTGTGTCCGGACTCACCTTTTTCACCCCAAAATCAGGTCCGCAATGGGTCGAGGCCGCGTAAAAGCGCCTGCGATCCGACCCAACACTGGGTTCCAGTAAGCAAGCAGTCATTCGGGCCGGTGCGCCCAAGCGGACATTCCCATCGCCCGCTACGGGGGATCCCGACATCCGGTCACGCTCCTCTTTGACCCGTATCGCGAGCGGTCCTAGTATGGGCGGGACGTCGGGGGATGATCATGACGGCATCGGGCATTGGACGCGCTGGAAAACGGGGCGGGGAGCGCTTTTTCCTGATCAGCGCGATCGTCATGGTTTTGGTGATCGTGGCCGGGTTCTCGCTTCAGCTGGCCACCGGACGGTCCAGTTTCCAGGCGCCGCCGCTCGTGCATGCCCATGCGGTCGTCTTCATGGGCTGGGTCGCCATCTTTCTCGTCCAGAACATCCTGATCGCCACCGGACAGGTCCGGTTCCACAGACCGCTTGGCTGGATCGCGGCCGCCTGGATGGTGCCCATGCTCGTCCTCGGCTGGCTGGTGACAGAGAACATGATCCGGCAGGCCCATGTGCCCTTCTTCTTCAAGCCGCTCCAGTTTCTGGTCTTCGATCCCGTTTCATTGATCGCCTTCACAGGCCTGACCGTTGCGGCCATCGCCTTGCGGCGTTCGACAGACTGGCATCAGCGCCTGCACTTCACGGCCATGGCCATACTCCTCGGACCGGCCCTGGGGCGTTTGTTGCCGATGCCGCTGCTCATGCCCTGGGCGTGGGAAGCCACCTTTGTCGCCACCCTGATCTTCCCCCTGATCGGCATCATTGCGGACCTGGTGCGAAACGGTCGCGTCCATCCGGCCTGGGGCTGGGGCATCGCCGCCATGTTCGCCATGTTCGTGGCGATCCAGGGCATGACCTACTCTCCGGTCGGAACCGCCCTGTATGATGCGGTTGCCGCAGGAACGCCGGGTGCGGCGGTGGACCCGTTGGCCTTCCCCGCCCCTCCCGGCCCGCCGCCGGGGGCGACGCCGACGCCCTGAGGCTCGATACCGGCACGATCCGCGAATACAGGCTCCGGATTGCCCGGATGGCCGGACAGGCACGGGCCCCGCCCGCGTGCATGAGCATCAGCCGCTCGCGCACAATGCCGGCGAGCGTCGGGCCTTCCGTGCCGTTCGGCTGATGACGCCGTGGTCCCGGCCGGGTTCGGTGTTGAAGACTCGGTCGGTCGGGGCCCATTATTGGGGATGGACGCGATGAAATCATGGTTGGTCGGCGCGGTGGTGCTTCTGGGGCTTGCGGTCAGCACGCCCGGCCGGGCCCAAAGCCAGCCCGAGGTCAGTTGGACGGTCGGTGTGGCCAGCGACTATGTCTTTCGCGGCTTCAGCCAGACGGATGAGGGCGGTCAGGTTTTCGGAAGTGTCGATGTCACGGCCGGTGACTTCTACGCCGGCGCCTGGGCCTCGAACGTGGATTTTCCGAACGGCACCGACGGGGAGATCGACCTCTATGGGGGCTATCGGAGCGAGGTTCAGGGCTTCGAGGTCGATCTGGGGGCGGTCGCCTATCTCTACCCCTCGCAACCGGACAATGCCGACTATGACTTTGTGGAGCTGAAGGCCGCTGCGTCGCGGGCCTTCGGGCCGGTCACACTGGGCGCGGCCGTCTTCTGGTCCCCTGACTATTTCGGCGAGGACGATACGGCGACCTATGTCGAGGCAAGGGCCGCCGTGATCGTCGGCACGGACTGGACCGTGTCCGGGTCGGTCGGCCATCAGGCCCTGGACGTCTTCGGTGACTACACCACCTGGAACCTGGGCGTTGACCGTGCGCTGACCGACAGGGTCCTGATCGACGTCCGCTATCACGACACGGATCTCGAGGACGACACCCTGGCGGACAGCCGGATCGTCGGGTCCCTGACGCTCCTGTTCTGACGCGTTCGGGGCCACATGACCGCGATTTAAGCTGACAGCGGTTTCTTCCGGGCGTCATCTCCGCGCGTCAGGGAGGACACCGTCATGAGCATCGACCCTGCGGCCGAGACCGCGCGCTGGCTGGCGACCCTTTCGCCCGAGGATCTGGAACGGGCCGTGGCCTATACGCGCGGCGGCCACTGGCTGCTGCTGTGGGGGGCGATCGTCGCGATCGTCGTGAGCTGGCTCATCATCCGCACCGGCCTTCTCAGCGGCATCCGCGACCGGTTGGAGCGGCGGCGCAGGCGGCCGAAGCTGGTCTCGCTGGTTGTCGGGGTGGTTTATCTGCTGGTCAGTTTCGTGCTGACCCTGCCGTGGGCGATCTATGAAAGCTGGTGGCGCGAGACACAGTACGGCCTGACCAGTCAGCCGCTGGCCGGATGGCTGACCGAGGCCCTGATGGGGACGGCGATCTCGACGGTGTTCGCCGGCCTGCTGATCGTCGGCCTGTATTTCATCATCCGGCATGCGCGACGGTTGTGGTGGGCCTGGGGCGCGGGGCTGACGGCCCTCGCTGTGGTCTTCATGCTGATCGTCTCGCCGATCCTGATCGAGCCCCTGTTCAACGACTACACCCCGGCCCCCGACGGGCCGATGCGGGATTCCGTAGTGGAGCTGGCGCAGCGGACCGGCACGCCGGACGACAAGATCTTCATCTATGACGGCTCGAAACAGTCGGACCGCTACACCGCCAATGTCTCGGGCCTGTTCGGCTCGGCGCGGGTGGCGATGAGCGATGTGATGTTCGCCAAGGGCGCCGATCTGGCCGAGGTGCGCGGGGTCGTGGGCCATGAGATGGGCCACTATGTCCATATGCATTCGCTGTGGATGACCGGGATCATGATCCTGCTGGCGGCGATCGTCTTCTGGCTGATCGACCGGCTGTTCCCGGTGGCGAAGCGGCTGCTGGGGGCGAACCGGGTCGGGGACATTTCCGATCCGGCGGGCCTGCCGGTGCTGGCGGCCATCGCGTCTGTAATCGGCCTGCTGCTGACGCCGGTGACCAACACCATGATCCGGGTGATCGAGCAGGACGCCGACCAGTTCTCCCTGGTCCACGCCAATGAGCCGGACGGGCTGTCGAAGGCCCTGATCAAGACGGCGGAGTATCGCGCGCCGTCGCCGACCGTGATCGAGGAAATCCTGTTCTACGACCACCCCTCGGTCGAGAACCGCATCCGTATGGCGATGGAGTGGAAGGCGACGCATCCGGCCAATGCGCCGGCCGCAGCGCCCGCCGTCCCGTCTGCTGCCGCTGCTACGCCGACGCCGTAAGGCCGAGACGCTCGTTGTCCCAGATCATGTGCAGGATGGACCAGAGGCCGTCCGGGCCGCGGCACAGCTGGATCGAATTGATCCCGCGGCGCTCGGGCTGGACTTCCTCGGGCCGGGTGTGGGCCTCATAGACGGACCAGACGTGGGCCATGTTGCCGAACTCGGTGATGCGGCGGCTGATCTCGACCTCGAAGAAGCCGTTCTCGGCGAAGAAGGGGGTCACATTGGCCACATAGGCCTCGCGGCCCATGACCAGCATGGTCGGGTGGCCGTCGGCGTCGAGGCCGGTGCGGGCCTGTCGGCTTTCGGGGTGGAAGATCTCGCGCTGGGTGGCCCAGTCGCGCGGTCCGGCGGGGCCGGAGATACAGGCGTACATGGCGTCGACGACGGCGCCGATATCGCTGCGGTCGACCATCAGCCGCGCTTCCGCACGAAGACGGTCCCGGCGGAATAGCCGGCCCCGAAGCTGCAGATCAGGCCGGTGTCGCCGGGGGCCATGTCCTGCTGGCGCAGGTGGAAGGCGATGATCGAGCCGGCCGAGGAGGTGTTGGCGTATTCGTCGAGGACGATGACGTTCTCGTCCGGCGTCGGCTCGCGGCCGAGCACCTTGCGGCCGATGAACTGGTTCATGTTGATATTGGCCTGGTGCAGCCACATCCGCTTGAGGCCGTGGGGGTCGAGGCCGAGGTCGCCGGCGTGTTCCACGATCATGTCCGAGACCATGGGCACCACATCCTTGAACACCTTGCGGCCCTGCTGGATGAACAGCTTGTCGGGCGCGCCGATGCCCTCGGGCGCGGCGTTGTTGAGGAAGCCGAAATTGTTGCGGATGTTGTTCGAATAGACGGTCTTGAGCCGCGTGCCGAGGACGTCCCAGCCGCCGGGGCCGGCCTGGTCCGAGGCCTCGACGATGACCGCGGTGGCGACGTCGCCGAAGATGAAATGGCTGTCGCGGTCCTTGAAGTTCAGATGGGCGGAGCAGACCTCCGGGTTGACCATCAGCACGGCCTTGACCGAGCCCGAGGCGATGAAGTCCGCGGCGGTCTTGATGCCGAAGGTGGCCGAGGAGCAGGCCACATTCATGTCGAAGGCGAAGCCGCCGATGCCCAGGGCCTGCTGCACCTCGATCGACAGGGCCGGATAGGCGCGCGGCATGTTGGAGGCGGCGCACAGGACGGCGCCGATCTCGCTGACCGGCTTGCCCCAGGCGGCGATGGCCTGACGCGCGGCGGCGACGGCCATCTCGGCCATGATCGACAGGTCCTCGTCGGCGCGCTCGGGGATGTTCGGGGCCATGCGGGCCGGGTCGAGGACGCCGGCCCTGTCGAGCACGAAGCGGCTCTTGATGCCCGAGGCCTTTTCGATGAACTCGACCGAGGAGGGGGTCAGGGCGGCGACATCACCTTCGGCGATTTCGGCGGCGTGGTCGGCGTTGAACCGCTCGGCATAGGCGTTGTAGGCGGCGACCAGCTCGACGTTGGAGATCGACTGTTCGGGTGTGAACAGGCCGGTGGCGGCGATGACGGAGTTGGTCATAAGAGGGGCCCTAACGCTCGGCTCCCGGCCTCCGCCGGGGTGACGACCGGCGCCTCGCTACTTGAGGGCCGGGTTCTGTTTTTCTGGAGGGACTAGATAGGCCTGAGTCCGGACGGCGTCGAGGCCGCTGCGTGACGGGCCAGCAGGCGGTGGGCGGCGTCGAGGTGGAGGCGTTCGACCATGCGGTAGCCGACCCGGATGGCACCCTTGCCCTCCGCATCGGCGGCGGCGAAGGCGGCGACGACCTCACGGGCCCGGGCGACCTCGTCGGGGGAGGGGGAGAAGGCGGCGTTGGCAGCCTCGATCTGGGCCGGGTGGATCAGGCTCTTGCCGTCGAAACCGAAGGCGCGGCCCTGCAGGCATTCGGTCCTGAGCCGGTCGGCGTCGTCGGTGGCATTGACCACGCCGTCGATGGCCAGCAGGCCGTGGCCGCGCGCGGCGGCTACGACGGCGGCCAGCCAGGGCTTGAGCGGTTCGCGGTCCGGGCCGAGCACCAGATTCATCCGCTCGCCGAAATCATTGATGCCCAGCATCAGGGCGGCGAGGGGGGTGCCGGCCCCGGCGATGGCGTCGAGCCGCAGCACCGACAGGGGCGTCTCGACCATGATCCACAGATCGACCTCGGCGGGCAGGTGGTCGGCGACGGCCCGGACAGCCTCGGGGCTCTCGATCTTGGGGGCGACCACGAAATCGGGGCTGAGACCGGCGAGGGCGGCCAGATCGTCGGTGCCCCAGGGGGTGTCGAGGCCGTTGATCCGGACCCCGAGCCGGCCCGCGAAGCCGCCGGCGGTCAGGGCCGCGACGGCGGCCTGCCGGGCCTCGGCCTTGGCGTCCGGGGCGACCGCGTCCTCGAGGTCCAGGATGACGGCGTCGGCGTCCAGGCCGCGCGCCTTTTCGATCGCCCGTGGATTGCTGGCGGGCAGATAGAGGACGGAGCGGGTCAATGCGATTGGCCGCGCTCCTCGACCCTGCGGGATCTCCCGATCCGACGCGGCCGACATCAGACCCGGCCCGTGACCGGGATCAGCGCCCCGGTGATGGCGCGACTTCCGGGCGAGGCGAGGAACAGCATGACGCGGGCGAGGTCGGCGGGGGCGACCCATTTGGCCGGATCGGCGTCGGGCATGTCCTGGCGGTTCCGGGCGGTGTCGAGGATGGATGGCAGGACGGCGTTGACGGTCACCGAGCTGTCCTTCAGCTCCTCGGCCAGGCTCTCGGTCAGGCGATGGACGCCGGCCTTGGAGGCGGCATAGGCCCCCATGCCGGCCGCACTCTTCAGGGCTGCATTGGCCCCGACATTGACGATCCGGCCCTCAGCCGAGGCCTTCAGATGGGGCAGGGCGGCCCGGCTGGCGTTCAGGGCGGTCGCGACATTCAGGGCGAACATACTGGCCCAGGCCGGGTCGGCGTCATCGGTCGTCTGCCAGACGAAGCCGCCGGCGATATTGAACAGGGCGTCGAGCCGGCCGAAATGCGCCGCCACCCGGTCGATCGCTGTCTGCGCCGAAGCCGGATCGGTCAGGTCGACGCCGCCGAGTTCGAGCACGCCTTCAGGCGCGGACTGACCCGGGGCATGGTCGATGATCGCGACCTTCAGACCGTCGGCCAGGGCGGCCTCGACGACGGCCCGGCCCAGGACACCATGGCCGCCTGTGATTGCGATCACCCGATCCGTCATGTCACGTCCCCCAAAAAGCCCGGTCCAGAGTGTCCGGAGTGTCCGATGTCCAAGGCCATCGGTGCCAGAAACACCCCTCGAAGCCTACACTGCGTCCGGACGATCAGCCGAACACCCGGGCCATAAGCCGTTCCAGGGCCTCGGCGTCGACGGCGCCAAAGGCAGAGGGAACGGTCGCGTCCACGTCAAACACGGCGATCAGGGTGCCCGAGGCGTCGAATACCGGGACCACGATCTCGCTGGCCGAGCGGCTGTCGCAGGCGATGTGTCCGGGGAAGGCGTGCACGTCGTCCACGACCTGCGTGACCCGGTCCCGTGCCGCCGCGCCGCAGACGCCGCGACCGAAGGCGATTCGCAGACAGCCGAGGGTGCCCTGATAGGGGCCGACGACCAGTTCATCGGCCTTGTCCGGGTCCACCCGGTAAAAGCCGGTCCAGAAAAAAGCGGGAAAGGCATCAGCCAGCATGGAGGCAACCGTGGCCATGCGTGCCGTCCGGTCGGGCTCGCCCTCCAGAACGGCCAGAATCTCGGCCTCGACCTCGGCATAGCGGGCGGCCTTGTCGGCGGGTCGATCGTCGCGGGCGGCATAGGCCATCGGGTCGCTCCAGAGGTCCGGAAGAATCATATAGGGAGCCGCTATCCGACTGGCGAGAGGCCGTTTTTCCCCTGTCAGGCGAATACGCAACCCGCTGATTCCCGTAAAAAACTGACCCAGCCCTGCAAAAAGGCAACCATCCGCCACCGCTTTGTCACGAACCGGCGTTTACCTTGACAGATGGTTAACGGGGCCGGACTGTCCGCCTCGTGCGAGGTAAGCGTAGGGGCGTGAGGCGGCCCGTTTCCAGCCGTGCGAGGGGGCGTATGAGCGAGAGTCGATCCAACAAGGAAGGCGGCTCCCCTTTTGGTCGGGGCCGCGCTCCGGTCGCTATCGCCGCCGTCGCCGGCGTGCTGGCCCTGACGGCCTTCGCCATGGTGTCGTGCAGCGACGGCTTGCAGTTCTGGCAACGCAGCGATGTGGCCTCCAACGCCTGCCCGCGACCGGCGTCCCTGACCGGATCCGAATTCAACGCCCAGGAATCGGGCCTGCGGGCCCTGCGGCGCGCGGCCTTCCGCGGTGATTTCTTCGCCCAGCTGGAGCTGGGGGCGCGCTATGCGGCGCTCCGGGCGACCGACAAGAACATCGAGGACCCGATCGAAAGCGCGACCTGGTACGCCATGGCGCTGGCCAATGACGAGGGCTACGCCCCGATCAACCGCGTCGACCGCGGCAGCCTCGGCGACTTGCGACCCCTGTCGCGCTATGACGACTGCCGCGCCTGGGAGCGTCACACGGCCTATCAGCGGCTGGATCGCCAGCTGGGCGATATGACGCGGGAAGAGCAGGAGGCGGTGCGCGACCGCGTCATCTATATCCTTTCCACCCTTGACGCCGATGGCTACCGGACCCTCGCGCGCTTGCACGACAACCTGTACGGCCCGTTCGGCGAGCCCGAGGACAATCGCGAGGCCCGCGAGGCGTGGGGCCAGGACACCCGCGGCAACAGCCGCGACCGTAGCCGCCGCGGCTATTATGCGGCGACCAACCTGTTCCAGCGCAACGACGTCGACGCCTATCTTTACAACTATCTGGCGGTGCAGACCGGCGATGTCGGTGCCTATGTCCTGCTGAAGGATTTCGAGCGCTCCGCGCCCAGCCGCGCCCAGTACCAGAGCTCTGTCGAGACCAAGGCAAGGCAGTGGACGCCGCCGTTCGAATTCTACCCGACAGCTGCGCCGCGTTCGGGTGTGCCCTTCTCTGACGAGAGTCGCCCGCGCGGTGACGCCTATGAATATGCCCTCGGCCGGATGGCCGGGGAGCTGCCGTTCCTGCACGTCGGCCGGGCCCTGCGCTATCTCGGGGTCTCGGAGACGGTCGCCCAGCGGCCGGAGGAGCTTTCCAAACGCCAGGTCGAGACCCTGGAGGCCATGCTGGGCAACCCGATGGAGGGCAGGCTGTCCCCTCTGGAACGCGTTCGCGCCATTCAGATGGCCGCCGTGAACGGCTCGTCAGAAGCCCAGCTGGTGCTGGCGGTCATGTATGCCGAGGGTATCGGCCTGCCCGCCGACTATGCCCGCGCCTTCAAATGGTTCGAGGAGGCGGCCCGTCAGGGCAGCCCCGAAGCCAAATTCGCCATGTCGAGCTATTTCGCGCTGGGGGTCGCGGGGGTGGCTGACCAGGACAAGGCCCAGGCCGTGGCCCTGAGGATCGACTCCGCCCTGTTCGGGTTCGGTCCCTCGGCCGGCCGCCTGCAAGCCGTGCTGGCCCAGGTCTCCCGTTCGCAGCAGCGCCGCTAAGGAGGGCTGAACATGATCACGCACCGCACCCCGCACCGCGCGACCTTCGGCATCATCGGCGGTGTCGCCGCCCTCGCTGCGGCCGTCTCCGTCTTCGCCATCGGCGACGGGCCGGCCCACGCCCAGACCGCCGCCCGTGTCGAAAGCCAGACGCGTCCCAATTTCGGTGTCCTGCTGGACCCGCCTACGCGGAGTGCTCGCAATCGCGGGGCCCAGCATCGGCGTTATGACTATGGGCAGCACCGTCCCGACTGGCGGCCCGGACCCCAGCGGCCCGGGACCGAGGAGGTTGTGCTGATCGACTGCGGCGGCAATCCCGGCTCCGGGGCGGTCGAGGATGCGGTTCGTCGCGTTCGGCCGGGTGGCACCCTGGTTATCCGCGCACGCGGCGGGGCCTGTGTCGGCTGGCTGAACATCGACAAGCCGATGACCGTTATCGGCGAGGGCGGCTTTGATCCGCGTGACTGGCCGCGCAACCCCGAGCCGACCCTGACCGCCCCGGACGGCCTGCCCTGCATGACGGTCGCAAGGGGCGTACGGGTCGAGATTCGTGACATGGTTTTCGGCTCTCCGCGTGCAGGCGACGCGGCCTGTATCGTCAGCTACGGGGCGGAGATCGTCATGAACCGGGTCGGTTTCCGGCACGGGGGTGACGAGGCGGCCATCTATGCGGACGGCGGCCTTGTCGATATCCGCAACGCGGTGATCGACGCCGAAACCATCGCCCCGGCCATCGTGGCGGATGGTGCGGTGCTGAACGCCTATGAGCTGATGGTCACCAATGCGCAGTCCGGCCTTGAGCTGATCCCCGCCGGTGGGCAGACCTCGCGCCTGTCTGCCGTGACCCTGCTGGGTACGGGTGCCCCCAATGCCTTCGGGCCACGCTCGATCGGCGTGGTCATCCGTTCGGGCCGTGAATATGGCCGGGTCGAAATCGAGAACACGGCCATCCTCGGCTATGTCGAGGGTGTGGCCATCGAGGGGGCTTCTGTCTCCATCACCAACAGCCGGGTCGGCCGCTCGGACCAGGGCGTGGTCCTTTACAATGGCGAACTGCGTCTGACCGACAGCCGCATCCGCGCCGCCACGATCGGCGTCGCCGCCGCCTCGGGCCATGCTGTGGTGGTCAACAACGTCTTCTCGGGTGTCCGCCAGGTCATCTATGCCGAGGTTGAAGATTATAACCGCACCTCGGTCGAGGCCAGCGGCAACCGGGTGTGGTCGCGGTCCCTGTGCCGCGCCGATTTCCGTGAACGCTATCGCGGCCGCCATGAACCCTACTGGCGCCCCGGCCAGGGCTGGGAATGTGTTTACGGTGACTATCCCGAGTCCTGGTGGGCCGAGGCGGACGGCCGACTGGGCCTGCCCTATGAGGACGACGGCTATCATCTGGAAGGCTACAGCGAGTTCCAGAAGGGGCGCGGCTGGTACACGCGGAACGGGGACTATGTGCCGGCTGAACGCCCGGTCGGCGACGCCCGCTGGCGCTGGAGCCTGTTCGGCAACTGACCGCGGACGGCTGAAACGACAACGGCCCCGGCGTGAGCACGTCCGGGGCCGTTTTCATGGGGTGGTAGGCGCGGAGGGACTCGAACCCCCAACCAGACCGTTATGAGCGGTCGGCTCTAACCATTGAGCTACGCGCCCTCCGGGACGACGGTCCCGCCTAGCAGGCGAGCCCGAGCATTGCCAAGCGTCATCGAACCGCCGCCGGTATGACGGCGATTTCACGGCGATGAACGGAACCTGTCGGGGCGGTTCGCGCGTTCATTCAGGTGCAGACGGTCAAGGTGGTGCCATGGTTGTCGCCCAGCTTCGGCTGCAACGCCCGCCGTCCGCTTCGAGGAGTTTTCACGAGATGATCCGTTCCAAGGCCGCCGCCCGAGTGTCCGCCGCTCCGGCCCTGTCCAACCGTGCGCTGATGCTGGGCGGTGCCATGATGGCCACCGCTGCCCTGTTTGTCGCCGCTCCGGCCGCGCACGCCCAGTCGCAGCCGTCCGGCACTGCCCCGATGATGATGCATGCGGTGGCGGCCCCGCTGGCCCTGAACCTGTCTGCATACGGCGAGGTCCGGACCGCGCCGGACATGGCCACGATCAGCTTCGGTGTGGTCACCGAGGCGACCACCGCCGCCGAGGCCATGCAGCTGAATGCGACGCGGATGAACCAGGTGATGGCCGCCCTGCGCCGTGCCGGGATCGAGGCCCGCGACGTCCAGACCTCGGGCCTGAACCTGTCGGCCCAGTATGACTATGTCCAGAACGAGCCGCCGCGGCTGCGGGGTTACCAGGCCTCGAACCAGGTGACGGTGATCATCAATGACCTGACGAAGGTGGGGACGACCGCCGATGCCGTGGTCGCGGCGGGCGTCAACCAGATCAACGGCATCGGCTTCGGCCTGAAGGATCCGTCGGCGGCCGAGAATCAGGCCCGCCAGATCGCCGTGCGCAATCTGCAGGCCAAGGCCACCCTCTATGCCCAGGCTCTGGGCGTGGAACTGGCCGGCATCCGCTCGCTGTCGGAAGGGGGCGGCTATGCGCCCCCGCCGCAGCTGATGTTCGCCCGCGCGGAGATGGCCATGGACTCCGGCGGCTCGACCCCGGTCGCGGCAGGCCAGCTGACGGTGCGTATCGACATCACGGGGGTGTATGATCTGGGGCGCTGATGCGGTCTGGGTGGCTGGTGATTGGTGGCGGGTGATTGGTGAGGGGCGGGCCCATCCGCCCATCACGCCAGCCCTTGTCCATTAGTCATCGTCGCCTGCAGCTCTTCACTAGCCACTAGCCACTAGCCACTAGCCACTAGCCACCAGCCACTCGCTCAGCCCTGGGAACGCCGCACCAGCATCATGCCGACGCCGAGGTTCATGCCGTAGCAGATGCCCAGCACGGCCAGGGCCGTGATCGGACCGTCGTCCATGAACCACAGCGGCAGGCTCCAGGGCAGGCCGAGGATTTTGGCGGGCAGGAAGGTCAGCAGGGTGTCGGGCTGGCCCAGCAGCTTCAGTCCGGCGGGGGTGGCAATCAGCAGGGCGACGGCACCCGCCACCGCATAGAGGGCGAAGAGCAGCCACTGCAGGCCTTGAAGCATTCGTGCCATGATCGGTCTCCCTGCGGGCAGGGGAGTCCCGAACGCTGCCGGCGTCAAGCGGCGCGTTTGATCGCGTTGGCGTCGTCGAGCAGGACCACGGTCGGGGACCACTGTCGGGCCTCTTCCTCGGGCATCTGGCCGTAGGTCACGACGATGACCTTGTCGTTCTTCTGCACCAGCCGGGCGGCGGCACCGTTGACGCCGATGACCTTCGATCCGCGCGGGGCCTCGATGGCATAGGTGGTGAAGCGCGCGCCATTGGTGATGTTCAGCACATCGACCTGTTCGTGCGGAAAGATGCCGGCGGCATCCAGCAGGTCGGCATCGATGGCGATCGAGCCTTCATAGTCGAGGTCGGCCTGGGTCACCGTCGCGCGGTGCAGCTTGGCCTTCATCAGGGTGACCAGCATGGGAGGTGCGGTCCGGATGTGACGCGGGGCGTTCGGCCCCCGCTCGCAGACGGCCCATATAGGGGTTTCCGGACTCGCCATCAATCGCGGTCGTTGCAATGCAGCATGCGATGCTGCGACGCGCAGTCGCGCGTTACGCGACGTTCATTTGACGGAGAGGTCTGCCGCCCTATGGTTCGTTGTGGCCACGACCCGGCCCGTGCTCCGGACGACTTCCCTCGCCATGAAGCAGTTTTTCCTGACGATGCTCGGTGTGTTTGCCGGGATGTTCCTTTTCCTGGTGGTGGTGCCGTTCCTCTTCATCGCGGTCGCGATCGGTTCGGCGTCGTCCGAGGAGCCGACTCCGCGCAATACGGTGCTGGAACTGGACCTGCGTCAGGGCGTCACCGACCAGGCCCCCAACAACCCCTTCGCCATCTTCGGCGGTTCGGGCCTGTCGACCCTTCAGATCGTCGACACCCTGGCCCAGGCCGGGGTGGACGATAGGGTCAAGGTCCTGCTGATCCGCCTGCCGGAAGCCGGAATCACCCCCGCCGCCGCCGATGAGATTCGGCAGGCCATCCGTCGCTTTCGGGGCACGGGCAAGACCGTCATTGCCCACAGCCAGGGCTTCATGCCGGTCGGTGCCACGGTCTCCAGCTATATGATCGGGGCTTCGGCGTCCGAATTGTGGATGCAGAATACGGCCGGTTTCCAGCTGGCGGGCTTCTCGGCCGACAGCGTCTTCCTCGGCCGCGCCCTCGACCGATACGGCGTCAACGCCGAATTCGAGCAGCGCTACGAGTACAAGAACGCGGTCAATGAATTCACCCAGAGCGACTACACCCCGGCCCATCGCGAGGCGATGACGGCCTGGATGACGTCGATCTATACCTCGGCCATTTCCCATGCGGCGCAGGACCGGAAGACGACGCCGGCGGCCTTGCGTGCCGCGATCGAGGCCGGTCCCCATTCGTCGGCCCAGGCGCTGCAGCGCCGTCTGATCGACAAGATCGGCCAGGTCGAGGAGGCCGAGGCCGAGGCCCGGCGTCGGGCGGGCCGCAATGCCGCGATCATGGAGTTTGCCGACTACGCCTCGTCCAAGGGCCCGCGGGAGGGTTCGGGCCGGAGCGCGATCGCCATCGTGGGCGGCGAGGGTGCCATCATGACCGGTACCGGCGGCAGCGCCGACCCGTTCGGTGGCGGTTCCGCGATCCTGTCGGATGACCTCGCCGAGGGCCTCTATGCCGCGATCGAGGATGACAGCGTCAAGGCGATCGTTTTCCGGGTGTCTTCGCCGGGCGGTTCGCCCGAGGCGTCCGAGCAGATCCTGGCGGCCGTGCGCGCAGCCAAGGCGGCCGGCAAGCCGGTGGTGGTGTCGATGGGCGACTACGCGGCCTCGGGCGGCTACTGGATCAGCTCTGAAGCCAACTGGATCGTGGCCCAGCCCTCGACCCTGACCGGCTCGATCGGCGTCTATGGCGGCAAATTCGTGCTGGCCGATGCGCTGGGCCGGTTCGGCGTCGACATGCGCAGCCTGTCGGTCGGCGGTGACTATGCCGATGCCTTCTCGCCGGCGCAGGCGTTCAGCCCGGCGCAGCGTGCGGCTTACGCGGCCCAGATCGATCGTACCTATGAGGAGTTCATCGCCCGCGTCGCGGCGGGTCGCCGTCTGCCGCCCGCCCGGGTGCGCGAGATCGCCCGCGGCCGCGTCTGGACCGGTGCCCAGGCCCGGGAGATCGGCCTCGTCGACCAGCTGGGCGGCCTTGAGGAGGCCATCGCCAAGGCCCGCGAGCTGGCCCGTATTCCGGCCGGGGATTCGGTGCGCTTCAAACGCTATCCGGAAGTCAGCTCGCCGTTCGAGGCCCTGTCGCAGGCGTTCGGCGTCTCGGGCGAGGCGGCGCGCGTTCTGGTGGGGATCGGCGGGGTCATGAATGACCCGGCCGCGGAGGCGACCGTTCGCCGCATCCAGACCGAGCGGGCCCGGGCCTCAGGCGCATCGGTGCTGGCGGAACAGCCCTATTGAGGTGGAACACTCGCCTGTGAAGGGTCCGGTCATTGACCGTTCATCCGTCCGGCCCGACATTGGGGTTCGACGTTGTTCCAGGCGTCTGCGAAGGTAACCCGATGAACCAGTCCGATCGTCTGATCTTCGGCCCGTCAGCGCGCCGTCCGGCAAACGGACTGCTCGCGCCGTTCATGTGGCTGGGTGGCGTGATCGCAACCCTGCTCGCCATGACGGTGGGTGCCGTGCTGGCGGTGATTACGGCAGTCGCCGTGGCGGTGATCGCCCTGTTCGCTGCCGTTCTGGTCTTCTTCGCCGGCCTGGCCATGCGCGCGCGCCGCAAGGCCGCCGTCCGGGCCCGTCGGGCCGATGACGTGATCGAGGCGCACAAGGTCGACGGTGCCTGGGTCGCCTATGGCTGGGAGCGGCCCGGCCGGTAAGCGCGCCGTGCTCAGCGTCAAGGACGTCCCGTCCCCGAATTTCAACGCCCGGCGCGGCCCACCGGACATGCTGGTGCTGCACTATACCGGCATGCGCACGGCCGATGAGGCGGTAGCCCGGCTGTGCGATCCTGAAGCCCAGGTCTCGGCCCACTATGTGGTCGATGAGGACGGCGCGATCCTGCGGCTGGTGGCCGAGGAGCGCCGCGCCTGGCATGCCGGCAAGGGGGCATGGCAAGGCGAGACCGACTGCAACGCCGCCTCCATCGGTATCGAGATCGTCAATCCGGGCCATGAGTTCGGCTATCGCGACTTCCCCGAGGTCCAGATCGATGCGGTGATCAGCCTGATCAACGACATCCGCACCCGCTGGACCATTCCCGATGCCCGCATCATCGGACATTCGGACCTGGCCCCCGAGCGGAAGCAGGATCCCGGTGAGCGGTTTCCTTGGAAGCGGCTGGCCGCGATCGGCCACGGCCTGTGGTTCGAGCCGGCACCGGAGCGGATCGCGGCGCTGGGCGTGCCGCTGGGTGTCGGCGACGAGGGGCTGGGGGTGATCGTCCTGCGCGCCGGCCTGCACCGTCTGGGCTATGCCCTGACGCCGGGCGGGACCTATGACGAGGCGACCCGGCTGACCGTCGAGGCCTTCCAGCGCCACTGGCGGCCGGGGCAGGTGGACGGGGTTGCGGACGGCGAGACACGGGCGACCCTGATGGGGGTGCTCCAGCTGGCGACGGCGGAGAGCGTTACCGGGGTGTTGAACTGACCATCGCCTTCTCCCTCCCCCGAAGTGGGGAGGGAGAACCGTGCGGCTGTGCCCCACCCGTCTGTCGCTTCGCGACAGCCACCCTCCCCATGAAGGGGAGGGAGAATTTGACGCCAACCCTCTTCCGGCCCATCTGTCGCGCCGTCAGACGGCCGGGCGGTCGCGGCGGGGCTTGCTCCGTCGAGGAAAGTCCGGGCTCCACGGTGAAGAGGCGGCGGGTAACGCCCGCCCGGGGTGACCCGAGGGATAGCGCCACAGAAAGCAAACCGCCTGCCCCTCGGGGCAGGGAAGGGTGAAAGGGTGGGGTAAGAGCCCACCGCGTGCCTGGTAACAGGGACGGCATGGCAAGCCCCGCCTGGAGCAAGACCGAATAGGGACGTCGCGCGAGCTTGCTCGCAGGGTTCACCGCCCGAGGCGTCCGGGTAGGTCGCGAGAACCGTCCGGCAACGGGCGGTCCAGAGGAATGATCGTCACCGTCTCCGGACGGTACAGAACCCGGCTTACAGGCCGTCTGACATGATTTTTGGGCGCTAACGCTCGCGACGCGGTCGCTCGCTGCTTGAGCGCATCGTCACCCTTCGGCCCGACCGGAGGGTCGCGCCGCGGCGGCTCGCTGCTTGAGCGCATCGTCACCCTCCGGCTTGGGCGCGGACTGCGTCGCATCGGGCCCCGGGACCGGTGCCGGCCCTCCCGCTTCTGTTAACCCTTTGGCCCCGAATGCGGCGCAGGATTGGCCCACAGGCTGTTAATACTGGGGATGTTCTGTCTCTGTTCACTCTGTTGCAGCTCTACTTGCCTCAATTGAGGTTAACTTTCGTCAACTAATCCCATTGAGACCCATTTCATCCCATGCTATCCCAGTGACTTGGCGCGGGGTTGGTGTGCGCCGCGTGACGTTCACGGGGATCAGAGGGGCGGACCGAAGGGTCCGAGTTGGGGCAGGGCGTGTTTCTCTCGACCTACGAGAAACAATTGGACGGCAAGCGGCGCCTGCTGATTCCGCAGGAGTTCCGCACCGCCGACAATGGCGCCGAGCACGGCGTCTTCTGCTTCTTCGCCCTGGCTGATGACTGTCTTGAGGCCGGTGGTGACCGGCTGATGGCCGAATATGTCGCCCGGATCGAGGCCCTGCCGTTCGGCAGCGACAAACGCACTGCCCTTGAAGAGACCTTCTACGCCGGCCAGCGCCCGCTCTCCTACGACGGCGGCGGCCGGATCACCCTGCCGGAAAGCCTGTGCCAGGATGCCGGACTGGGTGAGGATGTGGTCATCGTCGGCCTCGGGCCGCGCTTTCAGATCTGGGACCGCGCGCGCTGGAACGCCCGCCGCGACGCCCGCCGCGCCCTGGCCCGGCAGGTCATGAACGGGGAGGCGGGATGACCTCGCCCCACGCCCCCGTCCTGCTGGCCGAAGTGATCGAGGCTCTGGCTCCGGTTGCCGGCGATGTGATCATCGACGCCACCTTCGGGGCCGGCGGCTATACCCGCGCCATCCTGGCGAGCGGAGCCACGGTGATCGCCCTCGATCGCGATCCGACGGTGCAGCCGCATGCCGAGGCCGTGGCCAATGACTATCCGGGCCGGTTCCGGCTGGTGCGCACGCCCTTCTCCGGCCTGGCTGAGGCTTTTGCCGACAGCGGTGAGGCGCGGCTGGACGGGGTGGTGTTCGACATCGGCGTTTCGTCGATGCAGCTCGATCAGGCCGAGCGCGGCTTTTCCTTCATGCGCGACGGTCCGCTGGATATGCGGATGGGCGATGAGGGCGAGACCGCCGCTGACATCGTCAACGGCTGGGACCACGGGCCGATGGCCCATATCTTCAAACTGTACGGCGACGAGCGCCAGTCGGGCCGGGTCGCCACGGCCATCCTGCGTCGGCGCGTGGAAAGGCCGTTCGAGCGGACGCTGGATCTGGCTGCCGTGGTCGAAAAGGCGCTGGGCGGCCGCCGGGGTGCGCCGATCCATCCGGCCACGCGCGTGTTCCAGGCGCTGCGCATCGCCGTGAACGACGAACTGGGACAATTGCGTCAGGGGCTGGAGGCGGCCGAGGCGGCCCTGTCGCCCGGCGGGCGGCTGGCGGTGGTCACCTTCCATTCGCTGGAGGACCGGATCGTCAAGGCCTTCCTGACCGAGCGGACGGGCAACGCCCCCGGCGGCTCGCGCCATGCCCCGGTCGCGATCGAGACCCGCAAGCCCAGCTTCAACCTGTCGTTCAAGGGTGCGCGCGAGGCCGGCGACGCGGAGCGGGCCGACAATCCCAGGGCGCGCTCGGCCAAGCTCCGGGCCGCGGTCCGGACCGAGGCTGCCCCCTGGGGTGCCTTCGAGGGGAGGGTCGCTGCATGAATACGGCTGTCGCCGCCCTGAACCGTCTCTTCGCCTGGAAGATCCGCGGCATCCGCTGGATCGAGATCATCGGCGTGCTGCTGGTCGCGGTCATGGTCTTCTCGGTCTATCTGGCCAAGGCAGGGGCGGCGCGCGAGAGCGCCCGTATCTCGGACCTCGAGCAGCAGATCAGTGACAATGGTCAGCGGGTGCGCCTGCTGCGCGCGGAGGTGGCCCGGCTCGAACAGCCCAACCGGCTTGAGGCCCTGTCGCGGGGTGCGGGCCTGGTGCCTGTCGATGTGCATCGTCAGGCCAGGGTCGAGAACCTTCCGACCCTGGCCCCGATCCCGGAACCCGGACCGGCCGTCATCGCACCGCCCGCACCGGCCCCGGCCGCGTCTGCGCCGGAGGTCGAGCGATGAGCGTTCAGGATCCGCATCTGGGTTCCCGCCCGGCATCTTCCTGGGATGTGCGTCGCTTCACGCCCTCCTGGCGCTGGCTGACGGAAGCCATGTGGTGGGTCGAGCACGCCTTCGGTCGGGCCCGTGCCGACGCCCGGCCCGAGGAGGACACAAGGGTCCGGATCTTCGTCATCCTGTCGGTCTTCTCGGCGGTCTTTGTCTGCCTGACCCTCGGGGCCGCGCACGCGGCCCTGTTGACGGCCGGAGCCGGTGCCGGCGCGGACTCCCACCCCAATGCGGTGGTTCGCGCCGACCTGGTTGACCGCAACGGGGCCCTGCTGGCCACCAACATCGTCCACTACGGCCTCTATATCGACCCGGCCCAGGTCTGGGACCGGCGGGCGGCGGCGGCGCAGATCCGGCGTGCCCTGCCGCGTGTGTCGCGGAACCGGCTCCAGGCCGCCCTGTACGGCGATCGCCGTCTGCTGGTCGTCAACCGCCTGACCCCGCGGGAAAAGGTGGCGGTCCACAACCTGGCCCTCGGCGGCGTCAGCTTCGAGCCCGAGGACGTCCGTGTCCATCCGCTCGGTGAGTCTGCCCGCCATGTGATCGGCAATGTCGATACCGGCGGGGTGGGCCTGTCCGCGGCCGAGCGCGCCTTCAACGACGAGATCCGGGCCGCGGGTGCCCGTGGCGAGAGTTTCCAGATCTCCATCGATCTGCGGGTCCAGGGTGTTCTGGAAAACGAACTGGCCGCGGCCGCCGAAGCGACCCAGGCGCTCGGTGCCGTCGGTATCATCACCGATGTCCAGACGGGCGAAGTGCTCGGCATGGCCAGCTGGCCGGCGTCCAACTCACGCAACCTGGCCACGGCCGCCAACTATGAAATGGGATCGGTGTTCAAGACCTTCACGGTCGCCGCTGCCATCGACACCGGCCGGGCCGACATGACCACCCTGCTCGATGCGTCCGAGGCGCTTCAGATCGGCAGCCGCCGCATCACGGACTTCCATGCCCAGAACAAGGTGATGACGCTGGAGGAGGTGTATCTCCACTCGTCCAACATCGGCACCTCGCGCCTGTCGACCGAGATGGGGCCGCGGGTGATGCGCGACTATTTCGAACGTTTCGGCCTGATGTCGCGGGCCCCGTTCGAGATTCCCTCGGAAGCGCCCATCCTGCCGGGCGAATGGTCGGACTCGACCCTGGCCTCGCTGTCGTTCGGCTACGGCATCTCGATCACACCGATGCAGATGGCCGCGGCCATGGGAGCCCTGACCAACGGTGGTCGGTTCATTCCCCTGACGCTGCGCAAGGGCGGCCGGCCGGATGTGCGGGGCCGCCAGATCGTCTCGCCCGAGACCTCCCTGACCATGCTGGACCTGATGCGCCGCAATGTCGTGCGCGGCTCGGGCGGCCGGGCCGAGGCACCGGGCCTGCGGGTCGGCGGCAAGACCGGCTCGGCCAACAAGTCGGTCAACGGCCGCTACAACACCGCCCATGCGGTCGGCACCTTCGCCGGGGTGTTCCCCGCTGACGGCCCGGTGAACGCCCGCCGTTACCAGATACTGGTGCTGATCGACGAGCCGCAGACCTATCCGCGGACCGGCGGCTACGTCGCTGCCCCGGCTGTCGGCCGTATCGCCGACCGCATCGCCGGCTTCCTCGGCGTGGCGCGCAAGGCCGATCCGTATCGGACGGCCCTCGGCGACCGCATCCCGGCGTTCGAGGATCTGGAAGGCGACGGGCGATGAGCGCGACCCGGCCTGCCCCGATCAAGCTGTCGGAACTGCTGCGCCGCGACGTGGCGGCCGATCCGATGATCACCGGAGTCACGGCCGACAGTCGCAAGGTCGCGCCGGGTTCGCTGTTCGTGGCCCTGCCGGGCAGCGTGGCTGACGGCCGGGCCTTCATCCCGCAGGCTCTTTCGCAGGGGGCGGCGGCGGTGCTGGCCCCGGCTGACACCGACGCGCGGCTGGCCCCGGTGCTGATCACCTCGGGCGATGTGCGCCGCGCCTATGCCATCGCCGCGCGCGGCTTCTACGGCTCCCAGCCCGCCACCTGCGTCGCGGTCACCGGCACTAACGGCAAGACCTCGGTCGCCGCCTTCTGCCGCCAGATCTGGGCCGCCCTGGGCCTGCATGCCGCGAGCATGGGCACCCTCGGGGTTTTGGCACAAATGGGTAACGTTAACCGGGCGTTGACGGGGCCCGGCCTGACCAGCCCGGACGCGGCCGACGCCGCGCGTATGATGGCCGATCTGGCCGCCGACGGCGTCACCCATCTGGCGCTGGAGGCTTCGTCGCACGGCATCGACCAGCGCCGGCTGGACGGGGTGACCCTGCAGGCGGCGGCCTTCACCAATCTGAGCCAGGACCACCTCGACTATCACGGCGACATGGACAGCTATCGCAGCGCCAAGCTGCGGCTGTTCGAGACCCTGCTGCCGCGCGGCCGCACAGCGGTCCTGAACGCCGACAGCGACGCCTATTCCAGCTTCGCGGCGGCTTCGATCATGTCCGGGCTGGGCATCATGGCGGTGGGCGAGCGGGGGCGGGACCTGTCGCTGATCGCGCGCCGGGCGACGCCCGAGGGGCAGCGGCTGACGATCGATACTCGGGGGACCCTGCATGAGGTCCTGCTGCCTCTGGCCGGGGCCTTCCAGGCCTCGAATGCGCTGGTCGCGGCAGGCCTGTGCATCGCCGCCGGCGAGACGCCCGAGCGGGTGCTGGCCGGGCTGGAGAAGATCACCGGTGCCCGGGGCCGGTTGCAGCGTATCCCGGGCAGCGGCCGGGGCGAGGTCTATGTCGACTATGCCCACACGCCGGACGGGCTGGAGACGGTGCTGAAGGCGCTGCGGCCGCATGCGACGGGCCGGCTGATTGTGGTCTTCGGGGCCGGCGGCGACCGGGACCGGGCCAAGCGGCCGATGATGGGCGAGATCGCCGGCCGGCTGGCCGATGTGGCCATTGTGACGGACGACAATCCACGCTCGGAGGACCCGGCGGCCATCCGCGAGGCGGTGCGGGCGGGCTGTCCGGGTGCGCGCGAGATCGGCGACCGCCGCGCCGCCATCCGCGAGGCGATCGAAATGATGGGCGACGGAGATGTGGTGATCATCGCCGGAAAAGGGCATGAGCAGGGACAGATCGTCGGCGGCGTGACCCACCCGTTCGACGACGCCACCGAAGCCGCTGAAGCCCTGCGTATCCATGCCTGACAGACCGCTCTGGACCTCCGCCGAGATCGTTGCCGCCACGGGTGGGACCCTGTCCGGCGCGGCCTTCGAGGCAGGGGGCATTACCTACAACAGCCGCGAGATCGTGCCGGGCGACCTGTTCCTGGCGCTTAGGGGCGCGCGGGACGGCCACGATTTCGCGGCCGCCGCCTTTGCCGCCGGGGCGACGGGGGCGATCACCGAACATCCGGTCGAGGGTGGCCCGTGCGTGGTCGTGGCCGACACCCTGCGCGGTCTCGAGGCCCTCGGCATGGCGGCGCGGGACCGGACCCCGGCACGGCGCGGCGCGGTCACGGGCTCGGTCGGCAAGACCAGTGTGACCCAGGCGATCAAGGCGGGACTGGATCTGGCAGGGCCGTCCCACGCCTCGATCAAGAGCTACAACAACCATATCGGCGTGCCCCTGACCCTGTCGCGGATGCCGCGCACGACCGAGCGGGCGGTGTTCGAGATCGGCATGAATGCGCCGGGCGAGATCGCGCCCCTTTCGCGGATGGTCCGGCCGCATGCCGCCTGTGTCACCACGGTCGGTCCCGTGCATATCGAGGCCTTTGCCGACGGCGAGGCCGGGGTGGCGGCGGAGAAGGCGGCCATCTTCGAGGGACTGGCCGACGACGGTGTGGCGATCTTCAATGCCGACGTGGTTTTCGCCCCCGTGCTGGACGGTGCGGCCCGGCGTGCCGGGGCGCGGGTCGCGACCTTTGGATCGGCCGCCGGCTGTGATGCGCGTCTGATCGATTTCCAGCCGCACGACACCGGTGCGCGCGTGCGGGCCGAGCTGTTCGGGCGGACGATCGGGTTCCAGCTGGCCCAGTCCGGCTTCCACTGGGGTCTGAACAGCCTTTGCGTCCTGCTGATGCTGGATGCTCTGGACGTGCCGCTGGACACGGCTCTGGCGGCTCTTTCGGAGTTCCAGCCGCTGGCGGGGCGGGGGCAGACCCTGATCGTGAATGCATCCGGCGGGGCCTTCACCCTGATCGACGAGAGCTACAACGCCAATCCGCTGTCGATGGCGGCCGGTTTCCGCAGCCTCGGCGCCAGGCCGCTGCCGGTCACGGGCGGGCGGCGGATTGTGGTCCTGACCGACATGCTGGAGCTGGGGGACCAGTCCGAGGCCCTGCACAAGGGCCTGGCCGGGCCGATCGAGGCGGCGGGGCTGGATCTGGTCCACGCCGCCGGGCCCGAGATGAAGCGGCTGTATGACGACCTGCCCCGCTCGCGTCAGGGCCTGTGGCGCGAGACCGCCGCCGAACTGGCCGCCGAGGCCGCCATGCTGGTGGGCCCGGGCGACATCGTCATGGTCAAGGGTTCCAACGGATCGAAGGCGGCGCTGATCGCCAAGGCTCTTGCTGCTCTGGGAGGGGCTGCCTGATGTTTTATCTGCTGTATCTTCACTACGCCGACATCGCGCAGGACTATCCGCTGCTCAATCTGGTCCAGTACCAGACGGTGCGGGTGGCGCTGGCCATGGCCACGGCCATGATCGTGGCCGTCACCATGGGCAGCCGCTTCATCGACTGGATGCGGCTCAAACAGGGCAAGGGCCAGCCGATCCGGGCCGACGGACCGGTCTCGCACCTGTCCAAGGTCGGCACCCCGACCATGGGCGGGCTGATGATCCTGGCGGGCATCGCCGTGGCGGTCTTCCTGTGGGGCGACCTGACCAATCCCTATATCTGGATCGTCTCCGGGGTGACCGCAGCCTTCGGCCTGCTGGGCTTCGTCGACGACTATGCCAAGGTGTCGAAACAGACCTCGGCCGGGCTGACCTCGAAACAGAAGCTGCTGGCCCAGGTGATCATCTCGGTTATCGCCGGCATCCTGACCGTGATCTGGATGAAGGCCTCGCCGACCTCGCCGAACCTCGAGACCTCGATCGCCTTCCCCTTCTTCAAGGCCGTGTTGCTGAATATCGGCTGGTTCTATGTGCTGTTCGCCGCCTTCACCATGGTCGGCTTTTCCAATGCCGTGAACCTGACCGACGGCCTCGACGGCCTGGCGATCGTGCCGGTCATGATGGCGGCCGGGGCCTTCGGCATCATCAGCTATCTGGTCGGCAACTTCATCTTCTCGGACTATCTGGGCGTCCACCATGTGCCGGGTGCCGGCGAGCTGGCGATCTTCACGGCGGCCATCATCGGCGGGGGTACCGGCTTCCTCTGGTACAATGCCCCGCCGGCAAAGATCTTCATGGGCGACACCGGTTCGCTGGCCCTCGGCGGCGCCCTGGGCGCCATCGCCGTGGCCACCAAGCACGAACTGGTGCTGGGCATCGTCGGCGGCCTGTTCGTCATCGAGGCCGCCTCGGTCATGATCCAGGTCGCCTATTTCAAGGCCACGAAGAAGCGCATCTTCCTGATGGCCCCGATCCACCACCATTTCGAGAAGATGGGCTGGCCGGAGTCGACGGTGGTGATCCGCTTCTGGATCGTCTCCGCCATGCTGGCCCTGATCGGCCTCGCCACGCTGAAGCTGCGGTGACGAAGCCTCTATGCCTTCAATCGTCATCCTCGGGCTTGACCCGAGGATCAGACCGTCCGCTTGCTAGGTGGTCGTCGGTTGAGCTGTGCGGTCCCGGCCTTGTCGCCTGCCGGACAGGCGCACCACCTCTGATCCTCGGGTCAAGCCCGAGGATGACGGAGGGGGCAGCATGATCCCGGTCCCCGGTTTCGAGGGGCAGCGCGTCGCGGTCTTCGGCCTGGGGCGGTCGGGGATCACGGCGGCGCGCGCGCTGCACGCCGGGGGCGCCATCCCCGTCCTTTGGGACGACGGCGTCTCGGGGCGGATGCAGGCCGAGGCCGAGGGCTTTGCGGTCGAGGACCTGAGCCGGGCCGACTGGTCGCAATTCGCGGCCCTGGTCCTGTCCCCCGGCGCGCCCCTGACCCACCCCAAGCCGCACTGGACCGTCGACAAGGCGAAGGCGGCGGGCGTCGAGATCATCGGCGACATCGAGCTGTTCGCCCGCGCCATGGCCCGCACGCCCGGGACGGTGCGGCCGAAGGTCATCGCCATCACCGGCACGAACGGGAAGTCGACCACCACGGCCCTGATCGGCTGGGTGCTGAAACGGGCCGGGCTGAAGGTCGCTGTCGGCGGCAACATCGGCATAGGGGTGCTGGCCCTGCCGGCACCGGCCGAGGTCGGGGTCTATGTGATCGAGGTGTCGAGCTATCAGCTGGACCTGACGACCGGCTTTGCGCCGGATGTGGCGATCCTGACCAACATTTCGCCGGACCATCTCGACCGGCATGGCGGGATGGAGGGGTATGTCGCGGCGAAGGCGCGGATCTTCGCCCATGCGGGCCTGTCGCTGGTCGGGGTGGATGAGGAATGGGGGAAGGGAATCGCCGCCACTTTAACCGGCGCGCGAACGGTCTCGACAAGCGGGACGTCCGCCGACATCACCGCTTCAGACAGGCGGCTGAGGGCTGAGGGTGAGACCATCGATCTTGCTGCGGCCCGCTCACTCCCCGGTCGCCACAACGCCCAGAACGCCGCGTTCGCCTATACGGCCGCCCGCGCCGTCGGGGTCTCGCATGACGCGGCCGTCGAAGGGCTGATGACCTTCCCGGGCCTCGCCCACCGGATGGAGGAGGTCGGCCGTCTCGGCAAGGTCCGCTTCATCAACGATTCCAAGGCCACCAATGCCGATGCGGCGCGGCAGGCGCTGTCGTCCTATGAGCGCAGCTTCTGGATCGCGGGCGGACGCGCCAAGGCGGGCGGGATCGACGAGCTGGAGGACCTGTTCCCGCGGGTCGTCGAGGCCTTCCTGATCGGTGAGGCGGCCGGGCCGTTCGCCGCCCGGCTGGGTGACACCCCGCACCGGATCAGCGGCGACATGGCCTCGGCCGTGCAGGCCGCCGCGGAAGCCGCCGCCGCAAGCGGGCGCGAGGCGGTGGTGCTGCTCAGCCCCGCCGCCGCCAGTTTTGACCAGTATCCCGACTTCGAGGCGCGGGGCGAGGCATTCCGGGCCGCCGTCCTTAACCTCGGCGCTACCCCTTCAGGGCATGGTTAGCGAACCATGACCGCGCACAACTACACCCCGGCCTTTTCGCGCAACGACCAGAGCCCCATCGCCAAATGGTTCTGGACGATCGATCGCGGCCTGCTGGCGGCGGCCCTGACCCTGGTCGGGCTCGGTGTGGCGCTCAGTTTTGCCTCCAGCCCGGCCGCCATCCTCGCCGATGAGTCGATCTCGGACCCGTTCCACTATTCCTGGCGGATGATCGTCTGGGCCGCGGGCGGGACGGCGGCCATGCTGCTGGCCTCCCTTCTGTCGCCGCGCGGTGTGCGCCGGATCGCCCTGCTGGCCCTGGTCTGCGCCATCGTGGTCATGGCGGCCCTGCCCTTCATCGGCAATGAGGTGAAGGGGGCTGCGCGCTGGGTCAATCTCGGCCCGTTCAGCCTGCAGCCTTCGGAGTTCGCCAAGCCTGGGCTGATCGTCTTCGCCGCCTGGATGTTCTCGGAGGCGCAGAAGGGGCAGGGGGTGCCCGGAGTCTCCATCGCCTTCGCGGCCTGGGCCGTGTGCGTCGGCCTGATGCTGATCCAGCCCGACATCGGCCAGACCCTGCTGATCACCACCACCTTCATGGCCGTCTTCTTCATGGCCGGGGTGCCGCTGAAATGGGTGGCGGCCCTGGCGGCGGCGGGGGCGGGCGGGGTCGTGGGCCTGTATTTCGCCTTCAGCCACATGCGTGACCGGCTGAGCCGCTTCTTCTCGCCCGAGACCGCCGATACCCACCAGATTGACCGTGCCTCCGAGGCCATCCGCGCCGGGGGTCTGGTCGGGCGCGGGGTCGGCGAGGGGGTGATGAAACGCCACGTCCCCGATCTGCACACCGACTTCATCTATTCGGTCGGGGCCGAGGAGTTCGGGCTCGTTCTGTCGCTGCTCATGATCGGCCTCTATGCCTTCATCGTGGTGCGCGGGATGCGGCGGGCGATGAAGCTGACCGATCCGTTCGAACAGACCGGTGCGGCGGGGCTGTTCATGCTGATCGGCCTGCAGGCCTGTATCAATATCGCGGTGAACCTGAACCTGATCCCGACCAAGGGGATGACCCTGCCCTTCATCAGCTATGGCGGCTCGTCGATGCTGGCCATGGGGCTGACCATGGGTCTGGCCCTGGCCCTGACCCGCCGCCGACCCGGGGCCTATGAGCCGGGAACCAGCCTGCCGGATCGCGGGCGGATCTTGCCGTGAAATCCAGGGTCTGCGTCGTCGCCGCCGGGGGTACCGGCGGGCATATGTTTCCGGCCGAGGCGCTGGCGCGCGAGCTGACGCGGCGTGGCTGGCGGATCGTGCTGGCCACCGATCACCGGGGCGAGGCCTATGCCCAGGCCTTTCCGGCCGAGGCGCGGATCGCGCTGGACGCCGCGACCGGGCGCGGACCGATCGGCTTGGCGAAGGCGGGCGTGGCCATCGCGCGCGGCCTGTTCAAGGCGCGGTCGGCGCTGAAGCGGCTGGATGCGGCCGTGGTGGTCGGCTTCGGCGGCTATCCGTCGGCCCCGGCCCTGCTCGCGGCCCTGAGCCAGGGGCGGCCGACGTTGTTGCATGAGCAGAATTCGGTGCTGGGGCGGACCAACCGCTGGCTCAGCCCCTATGTCGGCGCGGTGGCGGCGTCCTTCCCGAACCTGCGGCTGGTGCCGTCGGGAGTCGAGGCGCGCGTCAGCCTGATCGGCAATCCGGTGCGGCCGGACATCCGCACCCTGTCCGACCGGCCGTACGCCGCTCCCAAAGCGCGCGGGCCGATCCATGTGCTGGTCACCGGCGGCAGCCAGGGCGCGCGCATCCTGTCCGAGGCGGTCCCGCAGGCCTTGGCTGCCCTGCCGACCCCCTTGCGCAAGCGGCTGCGGGTGCAGCAGCAGTCGCGACCCGAGATGCTGGAGACGGCACGGGCCATCTATGCCGCCGCCGGGATCGAGGCCGAGGTGGCGCCCTTTTTCGGCGACATGGCGCGGCGGCTGGCGACGACGCATCTGGTGGTTGGCCGGGCCGGGGCCTCGACCTGTTCCGAGCTGGCGGTGGCGGCCCTGCCGTCGCTGCTGATCCCGCTGAAGATTGCCATGGACGACCACCAGCGCTTCAACGCCCTGAGCCTTGTCGAGGCCGGCGGGGCGGAAATGGTGCTGGAGGATGAGGCGACGGTCGAGCGGCTGACGGCGGCGCTGCTGGCGCTGTTGAGCGATCCGGCACGGCTGGCGGCGATGAGCGCGGGGGCGCGGTCGGCGGCCCTGCCGGACGCGACCGTGGAACTGGCGGATATGGTTGAGGCGGTGGCGGGCTAATCCACAGCCGCCAGATTCATCCTGCCCCGGGCGACGGCCTCTTCCAGCGTCACGGCGTCGGTGTCGTAGTCGTCGGGATTGCAGGCCGCGACCACCATTTCAAAGGCCTCGTCGCCCTGAACGGCGTCGAAGGGCGGGGCGTTATCGGGCGTGGCCGGCCCCTCCGCGCCGCCTTCGCGCACGGCCGCGAAATCCAGCCGGTCGACCTTGCCGTCTGCGCTGCAGTCGAATGACCACCATGACCAGCCGCCCCAGTAAGCATTGCCGGCGGCCCGGAAATCGGGCTCGACCACCTGGAACACCCGGATGCGGCCGCCCGCCCCCTCCGGCTGAAGGCTGGCCAGGTCGGCATAGTGGGCGAACCGGTCGGCACCGAGGAAGACGAACCGGTGCGGCGGCTGGGCGGGCTGGGCGGACAGCAGCGACAGAAGGGTCAGGAACATGCGGCCATCGTAACCGGGCGTTGACCGGGACGGGAGTAGTTTGTCCCTATGGCCCGCTTCATGACCCTCGATTTCGCCGACGGCGACCGGCCGCAGATGCTGGCCCGGGTGATCGGCATGGCGCGTGGAACCTATGGCTATGTGGTGACGCCCAATGTCGATCATGTGGTCAAGCTGATGGACGGCCGGGTGGGGCGCGAGGTCTATGCGGAGGCCGATCTGAAGGTCTGCGACAGCCGCATTCTCAGCCATCTGGCCCGGCTGCGGGGGGTGACCCTGCCGGTCTATCCGGGCTCGGACATGACGGCCGACCTGCTGGCGTCATCGGCGGCGGAGGGACTGACCATCGCGGTCTTCGGGCCGGACCGCGCGGCCTTCGACGATCTGGCCGCCCGTTATCCGCGCCAGACCCTGAAATATCTCGAGGCGCCCATGCTGACGCCCGGCACCCCGGGCTGGCGCGACGCCGTCGGCCATGCCGCCGGAGCCGAGTGGGATGTGCTGCTGGCCTGCGTCTCCTTCCCGAAACAGGAGCTGTTCGCCCACGCCCTGCGCGCTGCGGGGCGGACGACGGGGGTGACCCTGTGCGTCGGGGCCTCGGTGGACTTCCTGACCGGCCGCCAGCAGCGGGCACCGCGCATCTTCCAGCGCCTGTCGCTGGAATGGCTGCACCGGCTGCTGAGCCAGCCGAGGCGGATGTTCCGCCGCTATGTCATCGAGGGCCCGGCGATCTTCGGCTGGTTCGTGCGGACGGAAGTCTTCGGGCGATAGGTCCTCCCCCTTGGGGGAGGATATCTATGCCGCCACGATCTCTTCCGCCTGCTGCAGGTCCACGCTGACCAACTGGCTCACCCCCCGCTCAGGCATGGTCACGCCGTAGAGGCGGTCCATGCGGCTCATGGTCACCGGATTGTGGGTGATGACGATGAAGCGGGTGTCCGTCCGCTTCCGCATCTCGTCGAGCATGCGGCAGAAGCGGTCGACGTTGGCGTCGTCCAGCGGGGCGTCGACCTCGTCGAGGACGCAGACCGGGGCCGGATTGGCGAGGAAGACGGCGAAGATCAGGGCCGCGGCCGTCAGGGCCTGTTCGCCGCCCGACATCAGGCTCATGACCGACAGCCGCTTGCCGGGCGGGCAGGCGTAAATTTCGAGGCCGGCCTCCAGCGGATCGTCGCTCTCGACCAGTTTCAGCTCGGCCTGGCCGCCGCCGAACAGGGCCTCGAACAGGCTCTTGAAATTGTCGTTGATGACATCGAAGGCGGCGATCAGCCGCTCGCGGCCCTCGGCGTTGAGTTCGTCGATGCCGTCGCGCAATTTGGCGATGGCGGTCGTCAGATCCGAGCGCTCGACCCTCATGGTCTGCAGCCGGTCGCCGTATTCGATGGCCTCTTCCTCGGCCAGCAGATTGACCGCGCCGAGGGCCTCGCGCTCGCGCTCAAGGCCATACAACAGGCTTTCGGCACCGGCGGCGTCGGGCGGGCGGGCGATGGCGTCGTCGGTCAGCTTCTGGCCCAGCTCTTCCGGGGACATCTGGGCCGTCTCCCGGACATTGGCCTCGGTCTCGGCCAGCCGTTCGGCGACGGCCTCGGCCCTTGCGGCCAAGCCGGCGCGGGCTTCGCGGGCTGAGGACGCCGTGGCTTCCGCGGCCCGCGCGGTCCGGTCGGCC
>VYLK01000021.1_pt1 | contig 63088 bp, 62 predicted proteins | sample 5114321 | NCBI WGS metagenome assembly VYLK01 (sample SAMN12291792, study PRJNA351875) | freshwater metagenome | isolation source: freshwater lake | place: USA: Michigan, MSU2 Lake | collected 2011-08-16
GGCGAGCGCGCCGACGGCCAGCAGGGCGAGGACGGTCCGGCGCATCAGGGCTCTCCGATCAGGATTCAGGCGTCAGGATTGGCACGCTTTTGCCCCGCTTGGAAGCGGGTCAGGGGGCCGTTCAGCGCCCCAGGGCGGCCCGCTGCAGGGCGAACAGTTCGGCGCAACCGCCCTCGGCCAGCTGGAACAGCCGGTCGAATTCAGCGCGGGAGAAGCCGCGCTTCTCGCCCGTGGCCTGGATCTCGACGATCGCCCCAGCGCCGGTCAGGACGAAGTTGGAATCGGCCTCGGCCTCGGAGTCCTCCTCATAGTCGAGGTCCAGCACCGGCTGGTCGTTGCAGACGCCGCACGAGACGGCCGCGACCTGGTCGAGGATGGGGTCGGCCTTCAGCACCCCCTCGGCGCGCAGATAGTCAAAGGCGCTGGCCATGGCGACCCAGGCGCCGGTGATGGCCGCCGTGCGGGTGCCGCCATCGGCCTGGATGACATCGCAGTCCAGCGTCACCTGACGCTCCCCCAGGGCCTTGAGGTCGACGACGGCGCGCAGCGAGCGGCCGATCAGCCGCTGGATTTCCTGCGTCCGGCCGCTCTGTTTGCCGGCGGCGGCCTCACGGCGGCCCCGGGTGTGGGTGGCGCGGGGCAGCATGCCGTATTCAGCCGTGACCCAGCCCTGACCGGTATTCCGCATCCAGCCGGGCACCTTTTCCTCGACCGAGGCCGTCACCAGCACCTTTGTGTGGCCGAAGGTGACGAGGCAGGAGCCCTCGGCATAGCGGTTGACGCCGGTCTCCAGCTTCACGAGGCGGAGCTGGTCGGGGGTGCGGGCGGACGGACGGGCGGTGGTCATGCGGGATTTCCTTGGACGGGGCGGCGGCGCTGCTTATCCTGAAACCGTGAGCCTGTATGCCCCCAACCCTTCGCCGTTCAGCGGCAGCCCGGCCGGTCTGGCCGCAATGGACGAGCGCGCCCGCGATATCTTCCGGCGCATTGTCGAAACCTATCTGGAAACCGGCGACCCGGTCGGCTCGCGGACCCTGTCCCAGACGGGCATCGCCCTGTCCCCCGCGTCGATCCGCAATACGATGCAGGACCTCGCCATGGCGGGGCTGCTGGGTGCGCCGCACACCTCGGCGGGGCGGATCCCCACCCACGCCGGCCTGCGGCTGTTCGTGGACGGCCTGCTGGAGATCGGTGACCTTGGAACCGAGGAACGGCGTGAGATCGATGCCAGGCTGGCAGGACGGGGCCGCAGCTTCGACGAGGCGCTGAACGAGGCCTCCAGCCTGCTGTCCGGCCTCGCCGGCGGGGCCAGTATCGTGGCCAGTCCGGTGCGCGAGGCCGGGGTCAAACACGTCGAATTCGTCGCCCTGGGCCACGATCAGGCGCTGGCGGTGCTGGTCGGCGACGACGGCTCGGTCGAGAACCGGCTGATGCCGCTCAAGGCCGGGGTGACGCCCTCGACCCTGGCCGAGGCCTCCAACTTCCTCAACGCCCGTCTCAAGGGCCGGCCCCTGCACGAGGCGCGCACCGAGATGCGCACCGAACTGGATGCCGCCCGCCGCGAGCTGGATGCCGCCGCCGCCCGTCTGGTCGAGGACGGCATGGCCGCCTGGTCCGGCGGGGCCGAGCGTGAACGGTCCCTGATCGTGCGCGGCCGGGCCAATCTGCTGCACGACCGTGAGACCGCCGAGGATCTCGAAAAGGTCCGCGTCCTGTTCGACGACCTGGAGCAGAAGGAACAGCTGATCGGCCTGCTGGACGGGGTGTCGACGGCCCAGGGCGTGCGCATCTTCATCGGGGCGGAAACAAGACTCTTTTCGCTTTCGGGTTCCGCCGTGATCGCGGCACCCTATATGACGGGCCGCCAGCGGGTCCTGGGCGCCATCGGCGTGATCGGACCCGCGCGACTGAACTATGCCCGCATCATACCGTTGGTGGACTATACTGCCCGGGTGCTGGGGCGAATGCTGGACGGACAAGAGACTTGAGCGACACACACGACGACCTCCCCCATTCCGAAGAGCTGGCTGCCGACATTGCGGAGGCTGAAGCCGAGGCTGGTCTGGATGACGGCCTCGGGCCCATCGACGCCCTGATCGCCGAGCGCGACCAGTGGAAGGACCGCGCCCTGCGCGCTGTCGCCGAGGCCGAGAACACGAAGAAGCGGGCCGAGACCCAGTCCAACGACGCCCGCGCCTACGCCATCCAGCGCTTCGCCCGCGACCTGCTGGGCGTGGCCGACAATCTGGAGCGGGCGTTGCAGGCGGCCCCCAAGGACGCCGACGCCGGCGAGGCCGGTCTGGTCACCGGGCTGGAGCTGACCCAGAAGTCGCTGCTGCAGGCCTTCGAGAGCAACAATCTGAAGCGTGTCGCCCCCGAGCCGGGCGAGGCCTTCGACCCCCACCTGCATCAGGCCATGATGGAACAGCCGTCCGACACGGTTCAGGGCGGACAGGTGATCCAGACGCTGCAGGCCGGCTACGCCCTGTTCGGCCGCACCGTGCGCCCGGCCATGGTGGTCGTCGCAGCCAAGGGCTCCGGCGCGGCGGCGGGCAATGCAGCCTATGCCGCGGCGGCGGCCACCGGCGGGAATTTCGACCAGAAGGCCTGAGCGACCGGCCGTCGACGGAAACTGGTTCATCACAACGGACACAACGCAGGCCACAACGGGACCGCGGACGCGTCGTCGACCCTTGGCGTCTCGCGCACATCGTATGGTCGCGGTCTGCGCCGCCTTGATCCGATCGACGCCTCGGCGTCGATCCGGTGTTATCTCACTGTATCGCTGACGAGTTCGGTTCTCTCGGCCTCCCGAGACCCGCTGTGCCCGTTGTAGCCTGCGTTGTGTCCGTTGTGATGAACCTTCCGACCGTTGGGCGGCAGAGCCTCAATTTTTCAGCCGGTCATTGAAAATGGCCAGCATCCGGTTCCACCCGTCCGCCGCATCCGCAGCCCGATAGCTGTCGCGATAGTCGGCATGGAAGGCATGCGGGGCGTCCGGATAGACATGGATGCCGCCGGCGGTCTGGCCGGCGCGTTGCAGGGCCGCGCGCATGGCCTCGACGCTGGTCAGGGGGATGCCGCGGTCCTGTCCGCCATAGAGACCCAGCACCGGACATTTCAGATCGTCAGCCAGATCGACGGGCCAGGGCCGGCCGGCGGCCGCCTGTTCCGGCGTGGCCGTGGCCGCAGGGGCGAGGCGACCGTACCAGGCCACGCCCGCATCCAGCACGGCGAAGCGGGCACAGGCCTGCCAGACCACCTTGCCGCCCCAGCAGAAACCGGTGATCCCGACCTTGTCGCCATTGGCCCACAGCTGCTGGCTGGTCCAGTCGAGGGTCGCCGAGATGTCGCCCATGACCTGCTCATAGCCGGCCGCGCCGACGATCTGCTGGATCCGCGACATGTCCGTGAGGCCGGCCGGGTCCTCGACACGGTTGAAGAAGGCCGGGGCCACGGCCGCATAGCCCGCCCGGGCCAGCCGCCGGCACAGGTCACGGATGTATTCGTGGACACCGAAAATCTCGGATGCGACCACCACCACAGGCCAGGGTCCCTCCCCGGCGGGCCGGGCGACAAAGATCGGCAGGGCGAAGCCGTCGGGGGCCTCAACGGTCACCTGTTCCTGGGTCAGGCCCTCCCCGCCCGTCGTGATCGGCGCAGCCTGTCTGGCCAGGGCCGCCGGGGCATAGCCGGCGAAGGCCAGGCCACCGGCCAAACCGGTCGCCAGGGCGCGGCGGCTGAAGCGGAAATCGTCAGGCTCAGGCCCCTCGGGGCGGATCAGGTTCGGCATCGAGCGGCTCCGGTCTTGCGAAGGCGCGAGACTGACCGCGCGCCCGGCCGCCGTCGAGTCACGATTGTCGTGAGGCTAACGCGCCCGGCGGAGCGTCAGATTGAGCCGGCCACCGCCGGGAACGAGGGTCGAGGAGCCGGCAATGACCCGGTCGATCCCGTGCCGCGCCAGCCGCGCCGGACCGGTCAGGGCGCAGACATCGCCCGAGGCCAGCCGCACCGTCCGCGTCGGCCCGCCCCCTGCCGCGCCGATCCGGAACACTGCGGTATCACCCAGCGAGACGGACAGCACGGGCGCGCTGTGGTCCTGTTCGTCGCGGTCCTGATGCAGGCCCATCCTCGCCTCGCCCCGGTAGAGGTTGACCAGACAGGCGTCCGGCGGCCCGGGCCAGCCGGTCAGCTCGCTCCAGAGCGTCAGCAGGGTCTCCGGCATGGACGGCCAGGGCGCACCGGTCTCCGGATGGGTCGGCTGGTAGCGGTAACCCGCCCGGTCCGAGACCCACCCCAGCGGGCCGAGATTGGTCATCTCGACCGAAAACGGCCGCCCGCCGGGCGTCACGGGCCGGAAAAAGGGAGACTGTTCAACGGCCGCCAGCACCCCTGCCAACAACTCAGACTGTGCCGTTGCGGAAAGGGCTCCCGGCCAGAGCCGAAAACCCTCCATACCCGTATCGATCGCGCGCGCGGAAACCATGCTCAAAGGTAGGAGCGGCCCCTCCGGCGCTCAAGCCGCGCGCGCTGGCGCAACTGGCAGACCCTGACGGTTGAATCGTGCGTCAGGGCGCTTTGGGACTTGCGGCGAGTGGGGTGTTTCCCATATCGGCCTCAACCGTCCTGAAACCCCACCCCGTGTGGGGCTTTGCGGCCGGAAATATATCAACCGACCAACGACCCTGACACCGGGGGCGGTCACGCGCGGCGCTTCGCTCTAAAAGGCCGCCGCATCGCCCGCTGAAATGGAGTGAAAGACCACCAATGGCCAAGATCATCGGCATCGACCTGGGCACCACCAACTCGTGCGTGGCCGTCATGGACGGCAAGAACCCCAAGGTCATCGAGAACGCCGAGGGCAACCGCACCACGCCCTCCGTCATCGCCATCCAGGACGGCGGCGAGACCCTGGTGGGTCAGCCGGCCCGCCGCCAGGCGGTGACCAACCCGACCAACACCTTCTTCGCCATCAAGCGCCTGATCGGCCGCTCATTCGATGATCCGGTGGTGGCCAAGGACAAGAACATGGTCCCCTATGAGATCGTCAAGGGACCGACCGGCGACGCCTGGGTTCGTGCCAACGGCAAGGACTATTCGCCCCAGCAGATCTCGGCCTTCACCCTCGGCAAGATGAAGGAGGCCGCTGAGGCCTATCTCGGCGAGACCGTGACCCAGGCCGTCATCACCGTTCCGGCCTATTTCAACGACGCCCAGCGTCAGGCGACCAAGGACGCCGGCAAGATCGCCGGTCTCGAAGTCCTGCGCATCATCAACGAGCCTACGGCCGCCGCCCTCGCCTATGGACTGGACAAGAACGACGGTCAGAAGATCGCCGTCTACGACCTCGGCGGCGGCACCTTTGACGTCTCGATCCTCGAAATCGGCGACGGCGTGTTCGAGGTGAAGTCGACCAATGGCGACACCTTCCTCGGCGGCGAGGATTTCGACCTGCGCCTGGTCGACTACCTGGCCGACGAGTTCAAGAAGGAGCAGGGCGTCGACCTGCGGTCCGACAAACTGGCCCTGCAGCGCCTCAAGGAGGAGGCCGAAAAGGCCAAGAAGGAGCTCAGCTCCACCAGCCAGTATGAGGTCAATCTGCCGTTCATCACCATGAACGCCTCAGGCCCGCTGCACCTGAACATCAAACTGTCGCGCGCCAAGCTGGAGGCCCTCGTCGAGGACCTCGTCCAGCGCACCATCGAACCCTGCGCCAAGGCGCTGAAGGACGCGGGCCTCAAGGCCTCGGACATCGATGAAGTGGTCCTCGTCGGCGGCATGACCCGCATGCCGATGGTCCAGGAAGCGGTGAAGAAATTCTTCGGCAAGGAGCCGCACAAGGGCGTCAACCCCGATGAGGTGGTGGCCCTCGGTGCCGCTGTTCAGGCCGGCGTCCTTCAGGGCGACGTCAAGGACGTGCTGCTGCTGGACGTGACCCCGCTGACCCTGGGCATCGAGACCCTGGGCGGTGTCTTCACCCCGCTGATCGAGCGCAACACCACCATCCCGACCAAGAAGAGCCAGACCTTCTCGACCGCTGACGACAACCAGTCGGCCGTGACCATCCGGGTCTTCCAGGGCGAGCGTCCCATGGCGGCCGACAACAAGGTCCTGGGCCAGTTTGACCTGATGGGCATTCCGCCGGCACCGCGCGGCATGCCGCAGATCGAGGTCGCCTTCGACATCGACGCCAACGGCATCGTCCATGTCACGGCCAAGGACAAGGCGACCAACAAGGAACAGTCGATCCGAATCCAGGCCAATGGCGGCCTCTCGGACGCCGACATCGAAAAAATGGTCAAGGAAGCCGAGGCCAACGCCGCCTCCGACAAGGCCCGCAAGGAGATGGTCGAGGCGGTCAACGCCGCCGACAGCCTGATCCACTCGACCGAAAAGGCCATGGCCGAGCACGGCGACAAGGTCGGGGCCGACGAGAAGGCCGCGATCGAGACCGCCCTGGCCGACCTGAAGACGGCGAAGGACGGTACGGATCCGGAAGACATCCGGGCGAAGACCAATACCCTGGTCCAGGCCTCGATGAAGCTGGGCGAGGCCATGTACGCCTCCCAGCCGGGCACCGGCGACAGCGATGACGCCACAGCCACCGCCGACGACGGCGTGGTTGACGCCGAATTCGAGGAAGTCCCGGGCGACGACGACGGAAAGAAGAGCGCGTAAGCCACTCCGTCTCCTCCCCGTTGCGCAGCAATGGGGAGGGGGACCGCGAAGCGGTGGAGGGGTAACCGCTCCGGATGCGGGACCGAAAAGGTTCGTGCGACGGGACCAAACCCCTCCACCACGCTGCGCGTGGTCCCCCTCCCCATCGCAAAGGGCGACGGGGAGGAGACAGCTTGCATCATCGGACCGGGCACCCATGTCAGCCCGGATCAGCCGATCCGGCCCGTCGCCCAGGAAGAGGCGTCGACCGGCGGCAGGGTAAGGGGACGAACGCCACATGGCGACGCGTGACTATTATGAGGTCCTGGGGGTCGAGCGGACCATCGACGCCGCCGGGCTGAAGTCGGCCTATCACAAGCTGGCAATGCTGCACCATCCTGACCGTAACGGCGGGTCCGAGGACTCCATGGCCCGGTTCAAGGAGATTTCTGCGGCCTATTCGGTGCTGTCCGACGAGCAGAAGCGGGCTGCCTATGACCGGTTCGGCCATGACGGGGTCAATGGCGGCGGCGGGTTCGGCGGCCAGGGCCAGGGCTTCACCGACGTCAACGACATCTTCTCCCAGGTCTTCGGCGACGCCTTCGGCGATGTGTTCGGCGGCCGCGCCGGCGGCGGGGCGCGCCAGAACGGTCCGCGCCGCGGCTCGGACCTGCGCTACGACCTCGAGATCACCCTGGAGCAGGCCTACAAGGGCTCCGACGTCGAGATCGCGGTCCCCACCACCGCCGCCTGCGAGACCTGCGAGGGCACCGGAGCCCGCAAGGGTGCCAAGGCGACGACCTGCTCCACCTGCCAGGGCGCCGGCCGTGTGCGCTCGGCCAACGGCTTCTTCCAGGTCGAGCGGACCTGTCCCCATTGCGGCGGTCAGGGCTCGCGCCTGTCGGCTGCGGACACCTGCACCGGCTGCGCCGGTCATGGCCAGGTTCGCAAGAACCGCAAGCTGCAGCTCAAGATCCCGGCCGGAGTCGATGACGGCTCGCGCATCCGCCTGTCGGGCGAGGGCGACGCCGGGACGCGCGGCGGCCCGCGCGGCGATCTTTATGTCTTCATCTCGGTAACGCCCCACGAACTGTTCGAACGGGACAATCTCGACCTGCTGGTCACCGTGCCCGTACCCATGACGACGGCGGCCCTCGGCGGCGAGATCGAGGCACCCTGCCTGACCTCCGAGGCCTGCGACGGCCGCTGCCGTGCACCCGTCAATGTCCCTGCCGGGTCCCAGACCGGCAAGACCGTCCGGATCAAGGGCAAGGGCATGCCGCATCTCAACGGCAAGAACCGCGGCGATCTGGTGGTCGAGCTGTTCGTCGAGACCCCGACCGATCTGACGGCCCAGCAGAAGGCCCTGCTTCAGGAGCTGGCGGCCTCGCTGGGCGAGAGCCAGACGCCGAGAAACTCGTCCTTCACCGGCAAGGCCAAACGCTTCTGGGCCGACATTCTGGGCTCGGATACACCGCAGTAAGAGCGGCCCGGTCGAGGATGACGGCACCGCCGAATAGCGCCAGAATGGCCGGGAACTGACAGGGGTCCGAATTGAGCGCCATCTTTCACGCCGGCATCTCAGGAGCCCGCGGCCGTATGGGCCGGGCGGTTTCGACCGTTCTGGACGCGCGCGAGGACGTGGTCGTCGCGGCCCGTTTCGACCGGGGCGAGATGCCCGACCTGTCGCTGTGCGACGTGATCATCGACTTCTCGACCCCGGACGCCTCGGTCGAGTTGGCCCGGACCTGCGCCGAACGTGGCGGTCCGGCCCTGGTCATCGGCTCGACCGGACTCACGGCTGAACAGGAGGCCGAAATCCACGAGGCGGCCGAAAAGATCGCCATCGTCCGCAGCGGAAATTTCTCGCTGGGAGTCAACATATTGATCGGGCTGGTGGAACACGCGGCACAGCGGCTCGATGCGGCCGACTGGGACATCGAGGTTCTGGAGACCCACCACCGCCGGAAGGCTGATGCGCCGTCCGGCACTGCCCTGATGCTGGGTGAGGCCGCCGCCAACGGCCGCGACGTCGACCTCGCCGACGTCCGCTCCGCGCCTTACGACGGCATCACCGGGGTGCGGGAAACCGGCAGGATCGGCTTCGCCTCCCTGCGCGCCGGCGGCGTCATCGGCGAGCATACGGTCCTGTTCGCCTCGGAAGACGAAACCCTGACGCTCAGCCATTCCGCCATCGACCGGTCCCTGTTCGCCAAGGGTGCCGTCGCCGCCGCCGCCTGGGTCCGCAGCCGCAAGCCGGGCCTTTACGACATGCAGGATGTGCTGGGGTTCCGTCAGGCCTGACGGGAGACCCGGGGGCCCTAGCGCCCCGTAGAACCGAAGCCGCCCGCGCCGCGCGCCGTTTCGTCCAGGGCCCCGACCTCGACCAGGGTCGCCTGCTCATGGCGGGCGATGACCATCTGGGCGATGCGCTCGCCACGACGGATCACGAACGGCTCCTGTCCATGATTGATCAGGATCACCCCGACCTCGCCGCGATAGTCGCTGTCGATGGTGCCGGGTGCGTTCAGACAGGTCAGGCCATGCTTCAGGGCCAGACCCGAGCGGGGCCGCACCTGGGCTTCATAACCGGCCTCGAGGGCGATCTTCAGCCCGGTGGGGACCAGAGCCCGGGCCCCCGGCTCCAGGGTCACCGGGGCGTCTTCCGGCACCGCCGCGCGCAGGTCCATCCCGGCGGAGCCGCCGGTCTCATAGGCCGGCAGGGGCAGGCCTTCGGCATGGGGCAGGCGTTCGACGCGGACGGTGGTCATGCGGGCGCGGCTTTCAGGCTTTGAAATGATCGGCGATGCGGGCGGCGAGCTTTCTCGCCACCTCGGCCTTGGACTGGCGCGGCCAGGTCTCGGCGCTGCCGGTGCGGGTGAACAGGGTGACCGTATTGCCGTCCGCCCCGAAGACATCGTCGGAGACGTCATTGCCGACGATCCAGTCGCAGCCCTTGCGCGACAGCTTGGAGCGGGCATTGGCCTCGAGGTCGGTCGTCTCGGCGGCAAAGCCCACCACCAGTTTCGGCCGCTTCTTCCCGGGCGCGGAAATGCCCGCGAGAATGTCGGGGTTTTCGATCAGGGACAGGGACGGCGGACCGCCGGGCGCCTTCTTGATCTTGCCCGAGGCGACGCCGTCGACGCGCCAGTCGGCGACCGCCGCGCTCATCACGGCAATATCCGCAGGCAGGGCCGCCGCCACCGCGGCCTGCATCTCCCGCGCCGTCTCGACCCACACCCGCTCGACGCCGACCGGCGCAGCCAGGGCGACCGGGCCGGACACCAGCGTCACCTGCGCGCCCAGTCGGGCCAGGGCTTCGGCGATGGCATAGCCCTGTTTGCCGCTGGAGCGATTGGTCAGGCCCCGCACAGGATCGATCGGCTCGAAGGTCGGACCGGCGGTCACCACGGCCCGGCGCCCGGCCAGGGGACGTCCGTCCGGACCGGCCAGCAACCCTTCGATCGCCGTCAGGATCGCCGCCGGCTCGGCCATCCGGCCGGGCCCGAACTCGCCGCAGGCCATCTCGCCCTCGTCGGGTCCGACCACGGCGACACCGTGGAAGCCATCAAAGGCCTTCAGCCGCGCCATATTGGCCTGCACCGCCGGATGCAGCCACATGCGCACATTCATGGCCGGGGCCAGAAGCACCCGCTTGTCGGTGGCCAGGAGGGTGGTCGAGGCCAGGTCGTCGGCCATTCCGTTTGCCGCCTTGGCGATCAACCCCGCGGTCGCCGGTGCCACGACCACCAGATCGGCCCAGCGCGACAGCTCGATATGGCCCATGGCCGTCTCGTCGTCCGGCATGAACAGTTCGCTGCGCACAGGATGGCCCGTCAGGGCGGCCAGGGACATCGGAGTCACGAAGGCAGCACCGGCTGCGGTCAGGACGCTCATTACCTCCGCCCCGCCCTTTTTCAGCAGGCGCACCAGCTCCAGCGCCTTGTAGGCGGCGATGCCGCCGCCGACGATCAGCAGGATCTTGCGTCCGGACAGCGAGGCTGGGGTCATGTCGACGGTCTAGCGACGGGACCGCGCGGCGTCGAGAGGGGTTCCGGCAATCAGGAACATTGCACGAACAGATGACCTGTGGTTATCTTCACATCCGTCCAGCACAACCAAGGGAGGGCATCATGGCGAACGGACAGGGCAGGATATGGATTGCGGCAGCGCTTTTGGGCCTGACCGCATGCGGCAATGGCGGCTCGGCCGTAGAGACCCGGGATCGGTCGGGCGACGGGTCGGAGGCGGCGCTCACGGCGGCCGGGGCCGGGGCCAGCTCCGGAACGGTGGGCACGAGGGTCGTGCGGGAAGGGCCGCAGCCCGGTCTGACCGCCAACCGGCGCGAGACGGTCGACGCCAAGATCGCGCGGCTGTTCGAGCGAAACGGTGCCGATTTCGGCGCAGCGACGGCCGAGGACTATCTGGCCAAGGTCCGGGCCTTCACGACCCGTCCACCGGCCGGAACAGACCGGGTAGAGCGTCCCAACGGCGACGTGCTGCTGTATCAGGCGTCGACCAACACCTTTGCCGTCGTATCACGCGACGGCATCGCCAAGACCATGTTCAAGCCGCGCGACGGTGCCGCCTACTGGGACGAGCAGAAGGCTGCCGCTCCGGACTTCGGGCGACGACGGGCTGAGTCCCCGGGGGGATAACGGCCAGATCGGGTGAGAGTCAGACCTCGTCAGCCTCGCTGCGGTCAGCCAATTCCCGGATCAGCTCCAGGGCCAGCTTCTGCTGTCGGGTCGACAGCTGGGGAGCCAGACGGCTGATCTCGATGGTGTAGCGGGTCGCCGGAAAGTCGTGTTCGAAATCACCGCCGCCCTCGGCCATGCCCGCGATCTGGGCGCCGGTCAGGCCTTCGAAGAAATAGCCGATATCGACCTTGAAGAACCTTGCGATGTCCCAGAGCTTGGATGCCGAAATCCGGTTGGCACCTTTTTCGTATTTCTGGATCTGCTGAAACGTCAGGCCGAGGGCCCGGCCCAGATCGCTTTGATTGTATCCGAGTGCGAGACGCTTCTCGCACACACGCCGACCTACATGCCGGTCTACGGGATGAGGACCATCCTCGCCCTTACCTCTCGCCATCGTCCGCTTATCCTTCGGTTTCATCGAGCCAAGCCTGAATGCGCTCGCGATTCGTCCGTGTCACCAAAAATTGCAAAAACGGCCTCGCCACGCCCAGCATCGGTTGAGCGCTCGGCCCCGCCGTGCGCGTTAGGCGTGAAATCCTGCCGGCATGGGACGAATCAACCGGCCGGATCGGCCCGCCGGAGACCGCGCAACCGGGCCCACGGCACGGCAGTCGCCAGTCCTGCCAGCACAGCCAGCCAGAACAGCAGGTCACCGAAGCGCCCGTAGAGCGTCTTCGTCGTCGGCCTGGGCAGGCGGGCGTCGATGACACCGCTCTCGCCGGGCTCCAGCCGCTGATCGTCGATCACCCGCCCCCAGGGATCGATCATGGCGGAGACGCCTGTGGGCGTGGACCGCACCACCGGCAAACCCGTCTCGATGGCCCGGTAGCTGGCCAGGTTCAGGTGCTGGATCGGCCCGGAGCTGCGGCCGAACCAGGCATCGTTGGAGATGTTGACGATCCATTCCGGTCGCCCGGCGGCGGCGGGCGTGAAGCCCGGATAGAGGCTCTCGTAGCAGATCAGCGGTTGCGCCCGCGGCGCACCCGGAATGTCGATGGGAGCCGGGCGGGGCCCCGGGCTGAAGTCGGTCGGCATATGGGTCAGGCTGCGCGCACCAAGGGCCCCCAGAAGGCCGCCCGCCGGAAGGAATTCGCCGAACGGGACCAGCCGGTATTTGTCATAGACGGCGCTGATCCGGAGCCCGTCGCCGCCCTCGTCCGTCAGCACGAACAGGCTGTTGAAATAGCGCTCGTTCCCGGGCGCCGAGGGATCGGCAAGACCCCGGCCCAACCCCATGATGAGGCTCTGGCCGGGCTGAACCGCGCGGGCAATGGCCGCTGCCTCGGGCGAGCCGGGCGCGAACACCCGGTTGGCCGAAGCCGGCAAGGCACCCTCGGGCCAGACGATCAGATCGGGCAGGGCCGCACCCGGCCGGGCGGTCAGGTTGACATAGCGGTCGACGATGCCGCGATAGGCCTCAGGCGTCCATTTCGACTCCTGATCCACATCGGCCTGAACAATGCGGACCAGGGTCGTGGTGAGCTCCAGCCTGGCCTGCGACAAACGCACCGCCCCGCCGATCACCAGACCCGCGAGAGCCAGGACACCCAGCGCCGCCGCCGCGATACGCTCCTTGCGAGGACCCGCCCCCAGCAGAGGGCCGAAGGCCGACGCCGCAGCCACGGTGACGAAGCTGAGACCGTAGACCCCGGCCACGGCCGCGAACTGCGATACTCCAAACCCGGCCTTCCAGCTGGCACCCGCCGGGTTCCAGGGGAAGCCGGTCAGGACGTGACCGCGCAGCCACTCCAGCAGGCAGAACAGGGCGGCGAAGAACAGGACCCGCCCGACCCCGCCCGGCAGGAACCGACGGTAAAGGGCCGTCGCCGTGCCCCAGAACAGGCCGAGGCCGATCGGCAGAAGACTGGCCGCAAAGGGCGCCATCCAGGCCTGGGCCGGATTGATGAGAAAGGCCTCAGCCACCCACCAGCAGCTGATGAAGAAATAGGCGAAGCCGGCGAGCCAGCCCATCCAGAAGGCACCGCGCACCGAGGTCGCGCGCTCGGCGAGGAACATCAACAGGGCATAGCCGAGCAGGCCCGGCAGGAAGCCGAACGGCGGATGGGCCAGGGCCGTCGCCGCGCCCGCCGCCAGCGCCAGGCCGATCCGGCCGAAGCGCAGGATCAACCGCGCGCGCGGGCCGTCATCATCAAGCGTTGCCGTGAGCAGGGTCATGGGGCCTGTATGGGTCCGCGACGCCAAGGCTGGCAAGAAGGGTTCGCTCCTCCGCTTCCATCGCCTCGGCCTCGACCTCTTCGACATGGTCGCGGCCCAGCAGGTGAAGCACGCCGTGGACCGTCAAATGGGTCAAATGATCCGCCAGACTCTTGCCCTGCGCCGCTGCCTCGGCAGCACAGACACCAAGGGCCAGCACCAGATCGCCCAGATGCGGCGCAGCGCTTTCCGCCGCCGGAAAGGACAGGACATTGGTCGGCCGGTCCCGGTCACGGAAACGGAGGTTGAGGTCGTGCACAGCCGCATCGTCGGTCAGGAGGACGACGACATCGCCCTCGACCGCCCCCAGGGCCACAGTGGCCGCTCGCTCGACCACCGCGACCGCATCCGGCAGGGCGGCGGTCCAGGCCTCGTCCTCGATCTCGACCTCGATCACAGGTCGGGGTCCTCGAGATCGGCGGCCGGCCGCCGGCTGGCCGCGTCGGCGTCATAGGCCCGCACGATCCGCTCGACCATGGCGTGCCGGACCACATCCTGGGCCTCGAACCGCTGGACCCCGACACCCTTGACGTCCTCAAGGATGCGCAAGGCGTGCTTCAGGCCGGAATCCCGCGGATTCAGCAGATCGACCTGGGACGGATCGCCGGTCACCACCATGCGCGCGCCCTCACCCAGCCGGGTCAGGACCATCTTCATCTGCAGCCGCGACGTATTCTGGGCCTCGTCGACGATGATATAGGCGTGGGCCAGGGTGCGGCCCCGCATGAAGGCGATCGGCGCCGCCTCGATCTCACCCTTGTCGCGCCGCCGGCGCACGTCATCGGGGCCGAGGATGTCGTTCAGCGCCTCCCAGATCGGGGCCAGATAGGGATCGACCTTTTCATTCAGGTCGCCCGGCAGGAAGCCCAGCTTCTCGCCCGCCTCGACCGCGGGCCGGGTGATGACCAGCCGGTCCACCTGTCCCCGTCGCAGCAGGGAGGCGCCGTAGGCCGCCGCGAGAAAGGTCTTGCCTGTACCGGCCGGACCGACGCCGAACGTCAGTTCCCGGCTGGCGAGCAGGGCCAGATAGTTGGCCTGGGCCGCCGTCTTGGGCGCAATGGCCCCACGCCGCCCGACCGGCAGGGCGATGGCGTCGGGGACCATACTCCCCTGCCCTGCCCGGGGCTGGGCCATGGCCGCCCCCAGGGCCGTGCGGACATCGGCCTCGGTGATCTCGGCACCGGCGTCGGCGCGGTCGGCCAGGGTTTCGATTACCCGTTTGGCCTGGGCCCGGTCGCGGGCCGAGCCATTGATCGAAACGCCGCCACCGGGGGTCTCGACCAGCACCTTGAAGCGGTCCTCGATCAGGGCCAGGTGACGGCTGCCGGGGCCGATGACGGCCCGCAGGGCGAGGTCGCCGAGGGCGAGGAACTCACTGTCACGCGCCATGGACAGGCTCTTGCGGCACCGCGCCCGCCGAATGAGGCGTCGCCGCTGGGGGACGACCGGGTTCAGCCAGGCGGCCCTTCAGCGAGTTCTGCTGGCCGTGTTCGATCTCCACAGGCACGATCCGGCCGATCAGATGATCCGCGTCATCGACATGCACGGACTGCAGCCAGGGTGAGCGGCCGATGGCCTGGCCGGGCTGACGGCCCTTCTTCTCGAACAGGACATCCATGGTCCGTCCGGCCATGGCGACGTTGAAGGCGGTCTGCTGTTCCCACAACAGGGCCTGCAGGGCGTGCAGCCGTTCGCGCGCAACCCCGGCCGGCACCTGACCGGCCATGCCGGCGGCGGGTGTGCCGGGACGTGGCGAATACATGAAGGAGAAGGCCGAGGCGTAGCGGACGCGCCGGACCAGATCCATCGTCTGTTCGAAATCGGTGTCGGTCTCGCCGGGAAAGCCGACGATGAAGTCCCCCGACAGGGCGATGTCCGGCCGCGCCGACCGGACGCGATCCATCAGCTCGATGTATTTCGCCCGTCCATGCTTGCGGTTCATCGCCCGCAGGATGCGATCGGAGCCGGACTGCACCGGCAGATGCAGCCACGGCATCAGGGCCTCCAGCTCGCCATGGGCCGCGATCAGATCGTCGCTCATGTCGTTGGGATGGCTGGTGGTATAGCGGATCCGGTCGATGCCGGGGATTTCCGCCAGCGCATACGCTAGCCTTGCCAGGGTCGAGGGCGCCCCGTCGGCCCCCTCCCCGTCATAGGCGTTGACGTTCTGGCCCAGCAGGGTGACCTCGCGCACCCCCTTCCCGGCCAGCTCCCGCGCCTCGGCCAGCACCGCCGCGACCGGCCGCGACCATTCCGCCCCGCGCGTATAGGGCACGACGCAGAAGGTGCAGAATTTGTCGCAGCCCTCCTGCACGGTCAGGAAGGCGGTCGGACCGTCGACGCCGCGGGCCTGCGGCAGGGCGTCGAATTTGTCGACCGGGGCGAAATCGGCGCCGATCCGCTCGCCCCGCGCCCGTGCGGTTCGGGTCAGGAGTTCGGGCAGCTGATGATAGGCCTGCGGGCCTACCACCAGATCGACGGCCGGCTGCCGGCGCATGATCTCCTCGCCCTCGGCCTGGGCGACACAGCCGGCCACGGCGATGGTCATGGCCCCCTGCCCTGCCGCAGACCGCTCTTCCTTCAGGACCCGCAGCTTGCCGAGTTCGGAATAGACCTTTTCGGCCGCCTTCTCGCGGATGTGGCAGGTGTTCAGGATGACGAAATCAGCACCCTGGGCCGTATCCGTCGTCGCATAGCCCAGCGGGCGCAGCACATCGGCCATACGCTCGCTGTCATAGACATTCATCTGGCAGCCGTAGGTCTTGATGAACAGGCGTTTGGGCGCGACCTGCGGGTCCTGCGGCGAGGTGAGGGTATCGGTCATGGGGCTGGGTAAATAGCGCGACGAAGCGCGGCAAGCTACCGGAACGAAGCGCCAGGCCGCATCAGGTCACCAAGACGGAGCCTTCTGACCGCGACCGGCCTCAGACGTCCAGCTTGTCCGGATCAACCCGGCGTGCGGTGCGGCTGAAGATCAGGCCCTCGCGCTTGGACGGCTCGGCCCCGACGATGGCCTTGCCGTAGAGCTCCAGCTTGTGGCCGATCAGTTCAAACCCCAGCCGCTCGGCGATCTCGGTCTTGAGACGTTCGATCTCGGCGTCGAAGAATTCGATGACCTCGCCCGTACGGGTGTCGATCAGATGATCGTGGTGGTCGTCGCCGGCTTCCTCATAGCGGCTGCGACCGTCGCCGAAGTCGTGTTTCTCGACCACGCCGGCCTCTTCGAACAGGCGGACGGTGCGATAGACGGTGGCGATCGAGATATGAGGGTCGATCGCCGAGGCACGGCGGTACAGTTCCTCGACATCCGGATGGTCGTCGGCGTTGGACAGGACGCGCGCAATAACGCGCCGCTGCTCGGTCATGCGCATGCCGCGGTCGGCGCAGAGTTTCTCGATCCGGTCCATGGCGGCAAGAATAGGCGGGCAGGCCGCTCTAGGGAAGCTTCACCGGCAAGTTTAGGGCCAGGATCAACGCATCCTGCCGACCACCGTCAGGGCGGGCATAGTATCCCGGGCGGCGGCCCGCTTCGGAGAAGCCTGCCCGGGCATAGAGCGCAAGCGCCGCGGCGTTATCGTCAGCGACTTCGAGGAACAGCCGCGTCGCGCCTTGCGCCGCCGCGCCGGCCACGCCCTCACGAACCAGCCGGGCCCCGAGACCGCGCCGACGGGCCTTCGGATGAACGGCCAGGGTCAGGATCTCCGCCTCATCGGCGACGGTTCGCAACAAGATGAAGCCGTCCGGCTGCTCGACCGCGAAGACCCCGGCCTGGGTCAGCAGACCGGCCAGGGCCGTGGCGTCCCACGGCACCGGAAAAGCCGCCGCATGGATCCCGGCCAGACGCTCGGCCGTGTCGCGGATCATGGGGTCCCGGCCGGTCCGCGGGCCTGTCCGGGCAGGCGGGTGGGCGGTTTGGCGTCCGGCGCGCGCAGATAGAGCGGGCGCGGCAGGGCCAGGGCCGGATCCGCCGCGGCCCCGAGCCGGGCCAGGGCACCGGGGTCCGGCCCCTCCAGGGCCAGGACCGTCCGGTCCCCAGCGACCTCCGCAAACAGGGCAGCGCCGGAGCCGACCAGGACCGCCCCTTCGGCCAGGGCCGCAATCCGGTCCCCCGCCGCCTCGAGCGTCAAGGCCTCAGCCGGGCCGTCGGCTGCGCCGTCGCGCCAGAAGCGCGCATAGACCTGTCCGCGCCGCGCATCGATCAGGGCCGCAACCTCCGCAGCCTCATCGGCTGACGCCGCGAGCGCATCCAGCCCCGAAAGGCCGACCAGGGGCCGGTCCAGCGCTGCGGCCAGGCCCTGGGCGAAGGACAGGCCGACCCGCAGGCCGGTGAAGGAGCCGGGTCCGACCGTCACCCCGATCCGGTCGAGTTGGGCGAACGACACCTCGGCCGCGCTCGCTGCGTCGCGGGCGAAACCGGCAATCCGCTCGGAATGACCCTTGGTCATCGGCTCGGACCGCAGGCCCAGACAGGACGCGCCCGCGCTGTCGACCTCGAACACCCCGACCGTGCACAGGCCGAGCGATGTATCGACGACCATGAGTTTCATGACGCCCCCCGGGGGCTGCAGGCTTTCAGGCTTCGCGGGCCAGGCCATGAACGATCCGGGCCACCGCCCGGCGAAGGTCGCGGTCCCCGATCAACGGAAACTCTGCGGCCACGGTGCGGCCTTCGGCCGTGGCCGTGATGGTGCGCATCTGCCGCCAGCTGTCGTCGGCCGCACCCCTTGCCGTCTCGACTGGAGGGAAGAAGGTCTCGACCGAGGTTCCGAGAACCGTCGCCGCCCGGTGCAGGCGCGAGGCGGAGATGCGGTTCTGGCCGGTTTCGTATTTCTGGACCTGCTGGAAGCTGATGCCGAGCTGCTGGGCGAGTGCGCTCTGGGACAGGCCCAGCGCCGACCGCCGCAGCCCGATGCGTGCGCCGACATAGACGTCGACCTCGTCCCGTCCGCTGATCCTGGCCATGGCTGTATCTCCACTCCCTTTCGAGCGCAGATCGTTTCATGGAAACGAAAATGTTGCAATGTTTTCGTTTCATCACGGCTCCAGCCGGGCCGTGACAGCGGAGACGATCCGGGTGTCGGAGCGGGCGATCCGCTCCCGGGTCCCGAGGCCGCCGGGACCGCCGCGAACGGTCAGGGTCTCGGCATCGGCCTGCTCATAGACCCGCACCCGAAGCACACCGTCCGCCATTTCGATCACACAGCCCTGGTCACGGCGAGGCCAGCGACCGGGCTGATACTCCACGACCACGCCCGAAACTCCCCAGGGAGCGAGGTCGTCATTCGACAACGGCAGGCGTCGGATCGGCCCGGCCGCATGGACAAAGGGTCGGCCCTCACTGGCCATGCCGGGAAGGGCGGGGGGCGCGGGCAGGTGCAGATCCGCCGGTGTCGCGTCGAGCGCCGCCGTCAGCCGGCGCTGGACGTCGGGACGGAACAGGCCGGATCGTTTGCCTGTCTCGTAAAGGCCCCAGCCCTGGCTCGTCATGCCGGCCCTCCGGCCCGCCTCGGCCTGGGAGAGCGCGCGGTCACGTCGCAGGGCAGCGAGGGCTTCGCCAAGACGCCGGACGTCGCTGTCAGTCTGGAACCGGGGCATGGGCCGATGATGGCGCCGACCGGCTCCGGAAGCGAGGACAGATTCGTTTCAGGCGCGATCGCGCCCAGGCCGTGAGCCGCCGTGCGGCGGACGACAGCGCGCCAGAAAGTCAGATCACCTGTTCGACCGAGGTCACTTCCGGGATGTAGTGTTTCATCATCTGCTCGACCCCGGATTTGAGGGTCGCGGTGGAGGAGGGGCAGCCGGCACAGGCACCGCGCATGCGCAGGGTCAGCACCCCTGTCGCCTCGTCAAAAGCATCAAACAGGATATCGCCGCCGTCCTGGGCCACGGCCGGGCGGACGCGGCTGTCAAGCAACTGCTTGATCTCGAGCACAATCTCGGTGTCCTCGCCGGCTGCCGAGGCGGCCGCTGTCGATCCGTCGCGCAGCAGGGGTGCCCCGGAGACGAAATGATCCATGATCGCCGCGAGCACAGGCGCCTTCATCACGGCCCAGTCGGGCCCTGAGGGACTCCGGGTGACAGAGACATAGTCATAGCCGAAAAAGACACCCGCCACGCCGTCCAGCCCGAACAGGGCTTCGGCCAGGGGCGAAGCCTCGGCCTCCTCACGGTTCACAAAGTCGCGCGGATCGGACGCGACATCGCGCCCGGGCAGGAATTTCAGCGCATTGGGGTTCGGGGTCGGTTCGGTCTGGATGAACATGGCGTTCAAGTGCACTCGCGAGGCGGCGGGTTCAAGGCCTGAGGCGTGGTGGGTGGCTAGTGGCTAGTGGCTAGTGGCTAGCCGACGCCAGCATCCGGCTTGGAAAACAAGTCACGCGGGCCGGAACTGCCAATCACTAGCCACTAGCCACCCGCCACCAGTCACCTCCCCTACGCCAGATCCTCGATATCCGCCTCGGTCAGGTCTCCCGGCACAATGGTGACCGGCATCTTGCGTCCGGTGAAGGCCGCGCCCTGTTTGACCACGGCCGAGACCAGGGGGCCGGGACCGCGCCCGCCGCCACTCGCCGCCAGAACCAGAATCTTGATCTCCGGGTCCTCGCCGACGACCTTGCGGATGGCGTCCTGGGGCTCGCCGCGCTCGATCAGCAGCACGGGCACAGAACCGGACCGTTCCGCGGCTTCACCGGCCCAAGTGTTCAGTGAGTCCTCGGCCTCGACCCGGGTCTGCCGTTCGATCTCCTCGCGGACGCCGGACCAGTGGGCATCGGAGGCGGCGGCGGGGATGACACGCAACAGGGCCACGCGACCGCCGGTCGAGCGCGCCCGCCGGGCGGCATAGCGCAATGCCGTCCCGAACTCCGGACTGTCGTCGACGACCACCAGAAATTTGCGCGGCATCAGCCTCTCCCTCGGCCCCGCACGCTAGCAGAAGCCGAACGCGGACGCGAAACGCCGGGCCGACGACCGCTGCCCGACAGGACGGCCTGCTCAGTTGGCTGACGCAGCGATCTCGCGGATGACGCTGTTGGCAATGGTCAGCTTGGCGAAAGTCCAGCCCGTGCCGGAGGCGACGATTTCGTCCACCGAGGCGCGCAGGCCCTCGACGATCTCCAGACGCGATCCGATCCAGGCGTCAACCGCAGCCTCGGCCGCCGCCTCACCCGAGCCGGCCGACAGGGTTGTACTCGCGGCCACGGCCCGGGTCAGGGTCATCTGCTCGACCATCAGATCCTCGATCAGACGCCGGACCGCCAGACGGTCGAAATGATCCGCCGAGGGGACTGCGCCTGCGCCGGCCCGCAGCCGGTCGAAGTCGAAGGCCGCGCCGACCTGGTGATAGAGGGCGGCCATGGCCGGCTCGGGCCAGCCCGCCTGCCGGGACAGGTCGCCGATGTCGGCGGTCGCCACCAACGGCCGCAAGAGGCCGACGTTCCGGGCCATGGCCTCCGGCGCGCCGAGGCTGACGAAGGTCTGGACCCGGGCCTCGAGACGGCTCTGCTCGAAGCGTGACAGGACCGAACCGCCGACGGCGCGCAGGGCGTCCGCTGCCGGCTGATAGGCGCCGATCAGGGCCTGCACGGTCGCCCCGGGCCGCACCGCGCGACGGGCCAGCCAGAAGGTCTGGCGGCGGAGCACGGTCGAAATCTCCTGATAGAGGGCTGTCTGGGCCGCCGCCGGGATTTTCAGGTCCAGGGCCGAGACCTCGTCCCACGCCTGGTCCAGCCGGAAGATCTGGCGCGACGCCTCGAAGGCCAGGACCATGGCGGCCGTGTCGCAACGGGCCGACTGGCGCAGCCGCTCGGGGAAGGTGGGACCGCACATGTTGACGATCTCGTTCGACAGGATGGTCGAGACGATCTCGCGCCGCAGGCGGTGGCGCTGCATGTCGGCCTCGAATTTCGCCAGCGGGGCCGGGAAATAGCGCACCAGGGTCTGTTTGAAGAAGGCGTCGTCCGGGGCCGCCGAGGCCACGATCTCGTCGAACAGCTCCAGTTTGGAATAGGCGGTGAGAACGGCCAGTTCGGGCCGGGTCAGGGCCTGGCCGGCGAGCTTGCGTTCTGCCAGTCTTGCGTCGTCGGGCAGGCCCTCGACCTTGCGGTCCAGCCGGCCCCTGGCCCCGAGCCACAACATGAACTGCTGCTGGGCATCCAGGGCGCCGGGGCCGTCATCCTCCTGCAGCGAAACCGCGAGGGTCTGGTCGTAGTTGTGCGCCAGGACCTTGAGGCCGACCTCATCAGTCATGGAGGCCAGCAGGGCGTTGCGGTCGGCGGCCTTGAGGGCACCGGAGGCGATCGCCGCCCCGGTCAGGATCTTGATATTGACCTCGTGGTCGGAGCTGTCGACCCCGGCCGAGTTGTCGATGGCGTCGGTGTTGATCCGGCCGCCGCTGAGCGCAAAGGCGATCCGACCGGCCTGGGTCAGGCCGAGGTTGGCGCCCTCGCCGATGACCCTGGCGCGCAGCTCGCCGCCGTCGACGCGGATGGCGTCATTGGCCTTGTCGCCCACCTGGGCATCGGTCTCGGTCGGCGCCTTCACATAGGTCCCGATGCCGCCGAAATAGAGCAGCTCCGCCGGGGCCAGCAGAATGGCCTTCATCAGCGCCGCCGGATCGAGCACATCCTCCTGGATATCGAGCGCGGCCTTGATCTCCGGGGTCAGCTGGATCGACTTGGCCGATCGCGGGAAGACGCCGCCGCCCTTGGAAATCTTCGAGCTGTCATAGTCCTGCCAGGACGAGCGCGGCAGTTTGAACATCCGGTCGCGCTCGACCCAGCTGGTCGCCGGGTCGGGATTGGGGTCGATGAAGATGTCGCGGTGGTCAAAGGCGGCGACCAGTTTGATCGCCTTCGAGAGCAGCATGCCGTTGCCGAAGACGTCACCCGACATGTCGCCGACGCCGACTACGGTGAACGGTTCGGACTGGATGTCCTTGCCTATCTCGCGGAAATGGCGTTTGACCGCCTCCCAGGCGCCGCGGGCTGTGATGCCCATGACCTTGTGGTCATAGCCGACCGAGCCGCCCGAGGCGAAGGCGTCATCCAGCCAGAAGCCGTAGTCCGCCGAAATCCCGTTGGCGATGTCCGAGAAGGTGGCCGTGCCCTTGTCGGCGGCCACAACCAGATAAGGGTCGTCACCCTCGAACCGGACCACCGACGACGGCGGCACGACGGAGCCGTCCCCGGCAATATTGTCGGTGATGTCGAGCAGGCCGGACAGGAAGGTCCTGTAGGCCCGGATGGCCTCGGCCTGCTGGGCATCGCGGTCGCCCCCGGCGCGCACGATGGCCGCCAGGTGTTTGGGGAAGAACCCGCCCTTGGAGCCGACCGGGACGATAACGGCATTCTTGACCTGCTGCGCCTTGACCAGGCCCAGCACCTCGGTGCGGAAATCGTCACGACGGTCGGACCAGCGCAGGCCGCCCCGCGCGACCGGGCCGAAGCGAAGATGCACACCCTCGATATGCGGGGCCCAGACGAAGATCTCCCGGAACGGCTTCGGCAGGGGCAGATCGGCCAGTTCGCGCGAGGCGATCTTGATCGAGATATGGGCCTTGGGCCGTCCGCCGGGGCCGGCCTGGTAGTAGTTGGTGCGTTTGATCGCCTGGACGAGCAGGACCATCCGGCGCAGGGCCCGGTCGTGGTCGAGGCTCTTCACGTCCTGAAGCTGGGCGTTGATCGTCTCGACCAACCTGCCCACGGCGGCCTCGCGGCTGGCCGCATCGCCCCCCGCCGCGGGATCGAATTTGGCCGCGAACAGGGCCAGCAGGCCCCGGGCCACGGCCGGATAGTCACGCAACGCCTCTTCCTGCACCGCCTGGCTGGGGTCCAGCCCCGTCTGCTGGCGATAGCGGGCGAGGGTCCGCACCAGCGCCGCCTCGCGCCAGTCGACGCCCAGCTCCAGCACCAGACGATTGAATCCGTCGCTTTCCGTCAAACCGGTCCAGACCGCCGAAAAGGCCGCCTCGAACGGGCCCTTCACATCCGTGAACTGAAGGTCGCTGCCGCGGGGATCCTCCAGCAGGAATTCATGCACATGGATCTGGGCCTCTCCCGCCGGACGCAGGGCGTGGCCCCATTCCTCAAGCGTCTTCAGCCCCATGTCGGCGAGGATCGGCAGCACGTCCGAAAGCGGCACCGCAGCGCCGCGGCGATAGAGTTTGAAGCGGAAATTCAGTGACCCTTCGCCGTCCAGCCGGAAGGCGCGAACCGCCACCGGTTCGCCGCCGTCGGCCAGGCCGCTGTCGTTCAGGGAATCGACGGCCTGCAGGTCCCGCACAGCCTCGGCCGCGTCATAGCGGGCACGATAGGCGACATCGAACGCCTCGGCCCACCGGGCGCTGAGCGGCCCGACGGCGACATCGTCCACATCGGCGCTGCGCAGGGCGCTTTCGAACCGATCGATCCAGCTGCGGCCGGCCTCGGCGATTTCAGCGTCGAGCGCGACCTGATCCGGGCACGGATGGTCTCCGGGGGTCACGCCGATGATGTAGTGAATCCGGACCAGGGGCTGGTCCGAAAGCTGCGGATACCAGGCCGAAAGCCGCCCGCCCCAGGCGCGTGCGAGGATGGCCCCGATCCGTTCACGGACCGAGGCGTCGAAACGCTCGCGCGGGATGAAGGCGAGTACGGAAACAAACCGGTCGAAAGGATCCTGGCGCGTGAAGGTCTTGATCCGCGGCCGATCATGAAGATGCAGAATGCCGAGCGCGATGCCGAGCAGCTCGCTCTCTTCGATCTGGAACAGCTCGTCCCGTGGATAGTTCTCAAGAATGTTCCGGAGCCGCTTCTCGCTGTGACTGCCGGCCACCTTTCCGGCGCGGGTGAGAGCGTTGGCGACCTTGCGCCGGACCAGCGGCACCTGGGTCGCCGTCTTGTCATAGGCCTCGGCGGTGAAGAGGCCGACGAACCGGGTCTCTCCGGAGGGCCGGCCGTCGGGGCCGAACCGCTTGACCCCGATATAGTCCATATAGGCCCGGCGATGGACGCGGGAGCGGACATTGGCCTTGGCCACGGTCACCGGCTCGGACAGGTCCAGCTGCTTCTTCATGGATTTGGTCAGGACGGCCGGCTCATTGGCGCGGCGCAGCACGGTTCGCTCGGGATCAGCCAGAACCCCCAGACCGACCCCCGACTGCGACAGGGGTGCCTCAGCCTCATAGCCGCCGTCCTTGCTGCGCGGGTAGTCGTAGTCCCGGGCCCCGAGAAAGACGAAATGGTCGTCCTCAAGCCATTTCAGGAAATCGATATGCTCCGCCAGGACATCGGGCGCGACCCCATGCGGATTCGCCTCAAGATGGGCGATCGACCGATGCATCAGCGCCGCCATGCCGGCGTGGCCTTCCACCGCACTGGACACGTCCTTCAGGGTCAGGGCCACGCCTTCGCCCAGGGCGTCGCGCCGTTCCTGCGGCAGGGGATCCATGACCACAATGATGGTGGACTCGCGCCCGCCGTCTTCCGCGGTCACCGGATGGTACATGGACCGGACCGTTACACCGGCGTCGGCCAGCTCGCCCATGACGCTGTCGACGAGAAACGGCCGGTCGTCCTGGATGACGATCAGAACATCATAACCCAGCGGAACGCCGTCCACGCCGTGAAGCGGCGACAGGGTGATGCGCGCGGGCTCGCCATGGGCCCGACCCTCGGCCCCGCGCCAGGCCATGGCGAGCAGGCCGGCCATTTCGCGACCGCCCAGCTCGGGCGTCTCGTCGGCGGCATAGTCTTCCCAGGCCTGACGCAGGAAATCCTTGCCCGCGCCGGCCAGTGCTCCGGGGGACAGCTGGTCGAAGCTGGCTTCCAGCGCCTCCAGGGTGATGGCCTGAGGGTGCGCGGGGGCCGTTTCGCCGGACATGGGCAGGTCTCTTGTGGACGCGACCTCTCAAACAGGTCGCCGGAGATAGGGGCAGACTAGGCCGCTTCGCCGCTTCGGCAAGGGGTCTGTCCAGGCCGCGCTGACTAGGCCGTCCCGCGAGCCACGGGAACCCCCAAAACAGGGGTATCGGTCCCGTTTCGAAAACCGGGGTGTAAATGGCCTCGTCACCCAATTCCGGAAACGACAAGGCCGCCGAACTTGCGTCCGGCGGCCTGCTTCGGACCGGTGCCCAGGAGGGGGGGTGGCACCGATCCGTAGCGCCGCAGCTTGGGGGAGGGGAGGGGCTGCAGCGACCTGTTGGAAGTAGGCACCGGTTGTGGCCAATCAAGGGCAGCGGGAGGGGCTCAACCCGCCCCGGGCTGTGGCGGGTTGACGCGGCCCCGTTTCGGTCCGGGCGCAGCTTCTTCCTCGTCGGCATAGGGCTCGCCGTCGCCGGACAGGAGGATCGCCATCCAGCGCGAACCCTTGAACTCGGCCAGAATGGCCATGGCCATGACCGCCAGCGGCGTCGACAGGAACATGCCGACCACGCCCCAGAGCTGGCCCCAAAGCGCCAGGGACAGCAGCACCACCACCGGGTCGATGTTCTGGTTGTCGCCCTGCATGCGCGGCTGGATCATATTGCCGCTGATGAAGAGGATGCTCTGAAGGCCGACCAGCAGGATAGCGGCCGGCCAGTAGCTTTCGAACTGGACCAGGGCGAACATCGGCGGCGCAAGGCCGGCCACCGCGCCACCCAGGACCGGGATGAAGCCGACGACAAAGATGACGAAGGTCCAGAACTCGGCATTCTGCAGGCCCACAGCCCGCATCAGCAGCCAGGCAGCGGCGCAGATCATCGCCCCGGTCACGGTCTGGACCCAGAGATAACCCTCGACCCCGCCCCGCACGCGATCGAACACCCCCATGGCCTCAGACCGGGCCCCGCGTCCCGGAAACAGGGCCACGATCTTGCGACGGAAGCCGAGCTGGGCCGCCAGCAGAAAGCCGAGATAGACGAGCACAAAGAAGGCGCCCGAGAGCACCCCCGAAGCCTGGCTGGCCGCCTGGGTCAGATAGGCGCGGATATCGAGCTGGGCGATCAGCTGGGTCGCGGTGGGGGCTGTATCGATCCCGAACAGCTGCGAAACGTCTATCAGGATCTGGTCAATGCGGGGTCCGAGGCGGGTCGACACCCCGGACGCTTCGCTGAAGAAATTCAGGGCCCCGTTGGTGATGATGGCGATGGAGGCGAAGAAACCCAGCACCACCAGCAGCAGGGCGGCGACACCGGCCCAGCGACCGGGGACGGGGGTGCGGGTTTCGATACCCCGCTTCAGCCCGTCGATCATGATCATCAGGAAGATGGCCATGGCCAGGGGGGTCAATATGCCCCTGAGCCAGTACAGGGCCGCACCGGCGGCCACGACGGCGATCAACACCAGGGCGTTGCGGGACACGGTCGAGGAGGGAAGGCTGATCGGGGCTTTCATGGCCATATCGTCAAGGTCCGGGCCGCCTGCGTCAATCCAGCCTTGAACCATCCGCGCGGCCGGTAGAGCATGAGCGCCGCCCCCCGCCCGGAGTTCCCCCATGACTGATGGTGCCGCCGCTGCCCCCGGCCTGTTCCTCGGCCAATCCGCCGACAGCGGGGCCGACAGGTCCGAACAGCTTCTGTTCCACCGCGCCAACCGTCATGGCGTGGTCGCCGGCGCGACCGGCACGGGCAAGACGGTCACCCTGCAGATCGTGGCCCAGGGCTTTTCCGATGCGGGCGTCCCGGTCTTCTGCGCCGATGTGAAGGGCGATCTGTCGGGTATCTGCGTGCCGGGATCACCGAACGAGAAGCTTCTCGCCCGGGCCGCCTCCATGGGGCTGACCCTGACGCCGAAGGCCGCGCCGGTGGTGTTCTGGGACCTTTACGGGCTCAAGGGTCATCCGATCCGCACCACGGTCAGCGAGATCGGTCCCCTGCTGCTGGCCCGCATGCTGAACCTCAATGAGGTGCAGGAAGGGGTGCTGTCGGTCGTCTTCCATGTCGCCGACACCGAGGGCCTGTTGCTGCTCGACCTTGATGACCTGCGGGCCCTGCTGGTCCATGTCGGGGAGAATGCCGAACGGATCGGCCGCGAGGTCGGCAATGTCGCCCCCGCCTCGATCGCCGCCATCCAGCGCTCCCTGCTTCAGCTGGAGCAGCAGGGCGGCAAGGCTTTCTTCGGTGAACCGGCCCTGCGGCTGGAAGACATGATACGCACCGGCCTCGACGGCCGGGGGCAGGTCAATGTGCTGGACGCCACGAAGCTGATGAGCAGTCCGCGCCTGTATGCCGCCTTCCTGCTCTGGCTTCTGTCGGAGCTGTTCGAACAGCTGCCCGAGGTGGGCGATCCGGAAAAGCCGCGCCTCGTCTTCTTCTTCGACGAGGCCCATCTGCTGTTCAACGACACCCCCGATGCGCTCCGGGAGAAGGTCGAACAGGTCGTGCGCCTGATCCGGTCCAAGGGAGTCGGGGTCTATTTCGTCACCCAGAACCCGGCCGACATTCCCGACAGCGTCCTGGCCCAGCTGGGGAACCGCATCCAGCATGCCCTGCGGGCCTACACCCCGGCCGAGCAGCGCGGGCTGAAGGCCGCGTCCGACAGTTTCCGCCCGAACCCGGCCTTCAACACCGAAGAGGCGATCCAGGGACTGGGCGTGGGCGAGGCCCTGGTCTCGACCCTGGATGAGAAGGGCGCGCCCAATATTGTGGCCCGCACCGCCATCCGTCCGCCCGACAGCCGCCTCGGCCCCGCCACCGATACCGAGCGCGCCGCCGTCATGGCCTCAAGCCCGGTGCGCGGCCTGTATGAGACCGTGGTCGACCGGGACTCCGCTTCGGAAATCCTTGCCGCCCGCCGCGGTGAGGCCGATCAGGCGACGGCCGAGGCGAAACTGGCGGAGGCCCGGGCGAAAGCCGACGCCCTGGCCGCGAAGGACGCGGAAAAAGCCGCCGCCGCCCGGGAGAAGGAACAGGCCCGCCATGAGCGCGAGGCTGCCCGCGCCCGCGCCCCGGCCCGGCGCTCGTCCCGCGAAACCCCGATCGAGGCGGTGACCAAGTCGGTCCTGCGCACGGCGGGCAGCACGATCACGCGGGAACTGCTGCGGGGCCTGCTCGGCGGGTTGCGCCGGCGATGACGTCCGACCAAAAGCTCAATCAGCCAACGACACTTCAGCGAGCGACCAGTGGTCGGCTCGGTGGCATCAGTTGGCGAGCCCTGCTGGCCCAAGATGTCAGGGCCGGGGCGTTACCAGGCCTGGTCTTGGTCGGATTGCTGGTGGCGGCGTTCATCGGGCAATGGTTCATCGGAGGCCCTGAGCAACTCGGCCTGTCGCGGCAGGCGGTGTCGGAGGGGCGATGGCTGACCCTTGCGACCCACGCCGTCACTCACGGCGGACACCTGCACCTTTGGATGAACAGCGCCGCCATCTTGTCCATGACCTTACCTGTCAGGCTGCTCGTCGGCAGCGGGGCGGAAGGTTGGTGGCGCTATCTGTCGCTGCTTGTTGGCGCGGCGATCTTGTCGGCCGCCATGTTCCTGCTGATTCACCCGAACGACGGCATCCCAATGGTCGGGGCGTCCGGTGCGATCTGCGGCCTTTGGGGTTTACTGGTCAGAAGCGATTTGGAAACGCGGAGGCTTCGGCCACTTTTGTCCAAGCCTGTGATGATCGGGATGGGCGAATTCGCCATCACCAATGGCGTACTCTTCGCCATTCTCTTCTTCGCCGCGCGCTCAACAGGCTCGCAGGGAGGTTTGGCTTGGGAAGCTCATCTTGGGGGCTTCCTGTTCGGTTTGCTCTTGGCACCCCTCTTCGTCAGAAGGCTCAGTCTCTCGGAACCAGCCGCCACATCCTGAGCGGATGGCGGACCGCACCCGCCTCTTCACCCGCTGCGTCGCCTCGACCCATGTAGAAGTCCGCCCTCACCGGGCCGCGGATGGCCGAGCCGGTGTCCAGGGCCACGACCAGCCCCTGATAGCTGGCCCGGGCCCCGACCAGATTGCCGCCGTCGGCACTGATCCAGACGAGGTCGCCATAGCGCCAGTGGGCGGGGTCGACGGCGATCGAGCGACGGGCCGTCAGAGGGATCCCCGCGGCCCCGTTCGGATGGCCGCCGTCATCGGGGGTCATGGCGAAAAAGATGTATCGCGGGTTCAGGGCCATGACCGCCCGGGCCTCGGGCCCGCGATGGGCCGCCAGCCAGGCGCGGATGGCCTCGCCCGAGGTGCCGTTGGCCGGCAGCAACCCCTGTTCCGTCATCGGCCGGGCGATACCGGTGAAGGGCTGGCCGTTGTCGGCGGCATAGGCGGCACGGACGGTGGCGCCGTCCTCGAAGGTCAGATAGCCCGAGCCCTGGATCTGCATGAAGAACAGGTCCTCGGCACGCATCCAGGCCAGGGCGTCCGTCGGCGGGGCGGCCTCGATATCGGCGCGCACGGCCCCGACGGTGCCGCGGGTCCAGCCTTGGGGACGGGGCCGGACGGGCATGTCGAACTCGGCGTCTGGCGTCCGGCGGGCGGCATATTCGGGCGCGAAATAGGACGTCAGCAGGCCCGGCCTGCCGTCCGGCGTCCCGGCCGCCACGACGGTGAAGCCGCTCTCGAGGAAGGCACGGGCCATCGAGGGCGTCACCGGCCTCGAGGTCTGTCTGATCAGCATGGCCCGGTCGCACTGGGTCCGCGAGGCGGCGTCGCGGGCCACGGTGCAGCCGACGGCCCAGGCCTCGAAGGCAGCCAGATGGTCCTCGTCATTCCAGCCGGGCAGGGTCGCCGGGCTCAACCCCTCGGGAGCTGGAGCTGGAGGCGGAGGCGGAACCGGAACCGGAGCGGGAGCGGGGTCGGATGTCGGCGCGGGAACGGCCGGGGCGGGCTCCGGTGGAACCGGTCGGGCGACGGGCGTCGAGGCGCAGGCGGCGAGCGTCAGGGTCAGGCCGACAAGGACGGCCGTTGCAGAAAGACCCCGACGGCGCGCGCCGTCCCTGATCATGCAGAGGCGGGTTCGGTGCGGGCCAGGACCCAGTTGGGATCACTGGCGCCGAGCGTGCGCTCGAAGGTCCACAACTCGGCGACCCGCCGTTCCTCGATCTGGGGCTCGTCTGCGGCGTCGGCGGTGGTCACCGTATTGCGCAGTTCGGCCAGGAAGCGAACCTTGGCGGTGGCCCGGTTCTCCTCGGCCGAAGCCTCCTCCAGATCGGCACGGGCCGGCTGCAGGAATTCGACGACCTCGGTCTCGCCGCGGGTCTCACGGGCCGCGATGCCCGCTTCGAACGAGTCCATGACCGTCGGGGTCAGCAGGGGCTTCAGCGTCTCGCGGTCGCCGGCGGCATAGGCGCGGACGATGGTCTCGTGCGCCTGACGCGCCCCCTCAAGGAAACGAACCGGGTCAAAGGCCGGATCGCGCGCCTTCAGTCCGGCGATCGAGGCCAGGGTGACGGCGTCCAGCACGTTCGGGCGACCCGCTGGCTGGTCCGACGCCGCCGCCGTCGGGGCGGGTTTTGCGCGGGCGTCCTCCTCCGGTTGTCGGCCGACCTTCTTGCCCAGCACATTGTAGAGCTGGAACAGGACCACGGCCGCGATGACGGCGAAGATGACGATCTGGATTTGAACCGGCGGCACTGGCGAACCTTGATGGGCGAACGGCGAGGGGACCCGACGCAACAAAAGACGATTAGGGACTGATATGGGGACGCGCAACCGGAACCGCCCTTCCTGCAGGGGAGCATCGTTGCCGCACCCTGCGCCTCGTGCTAGTCGCCGCGCCTTCACGGTGTCTCAATCCGACACCGCCCACTCTTCCGGACAGACCGACCGATGACCGACGCCGTGCCTCCTTCCGACGCCAAGACCGCCGCCCCGCAGGCTCCGGCCGGTCCCGGCTTCCGCATCGTCGCCCAGTACGTCAAGGATCTGTCCTTCGAGAACCCGAAGGCCCCCGACAGCCTGCGCGTCGAAGGCAAGCCGGCCATCGACATGGGTGTCGAAATGAACGCCCAGGGCCGTCCTGACGGCCTGTTCGAAGTCGATCTGCGGCTGACCATCAAGGCGACGACCGACGCCATGACCGTGTTCAATGTCGAGCTTCTGTACGGGGGCCTGTTCGCCCTGCAGGGCGTCGCCGAACAGGATATCGAGCCGCTGCTGCTGATCGAATGCCCCCGCTACCTGTTCCCGTTCGCCCGCGAGATCATCACCCGTGCGACCTCGGATGGCGGCTTCTACCCGCCATTCATGCTGGATCCGATCGATTTCGCCGGCATCTATGTCGCCCGCCAGCAGTCGATCGCACGCGGACCGGCCGAAACCGGACAGGCCTGAGGATCGGGGATCGGGGTCTGGTCTACGACCGCTCTTCCAACTCCAGCCCATAACCCTGCCACAGCGACCGATCCTTCAGATTGGCCTGCAGGAAAGCCTGATGCGCCACCCGTTCGGCCTCGCTGGTCCGGTCCGGCAGAGGCCGCGGGCGAGGGCCGTGGCCCTGGGCGGCCACCGCCGCGGCTGCGGCAACCGTGGCGCGTGAGGCCGACAGATCCAGCCGGCGTTCCTTGCCGCCCTTGAGCTCCAGATAGACTTCGGCCAGCAGCCGGGCATCGATCAGGGCCCCGTGCAGGGTGCGTTCCACAAGCGAGACCTTGAACCGCTTGCACAGGGCGTCCAGCGAATTGGCCATGCCGGGAAACCGGGTCTGGGCCAGTTTCAGCGTGTCGATCCAGCGATCTTCGGGGAACAGCGGCCGACCGCAGCGGCCAAACTCGTGATCGATGAAATTCCGGTCAAACTGCGCATTGTGGGCGATGATCGGGGCGTCGCCGATGAAGTCGCACAGGTCGATGACGATTTCGGCGAATCTTGGCGCGTCCTTGACCCGGTCGTCGGTGATACCATGCACCCGGATGGCGTCGACGGGGATCAGGCGATCGGGATTGATCAGCCGATGAAACGTCCGCCCGGTCGGCAGCAAATCCTCGATCTCGATACAGCCGACCTCGATCATCCGGTCGCCGGTGCGGGGGTCGAAGCCGGTGGTTTCCGTGTCGAGGACGATTTCGCGGGACATGGGCTCTCAGTGCAGTGGTTCGGCCGGATTCAAAAGGCCACGGCGTGTCGGGCGGTCCCGAAAGGCAATGATCCGGGTCCACTCAAGGGCGCTGCCGGGGCGGCGTCCACCCCGGAGCCAGAACCGTCCCCACGATTTCTTCCACCCGTGCCCGGGCCGCCTCAAGCCCCTGGCTGGTGTCGATGATGAAATCCGCCCGGCGACGCTTCTCCGCGTCGGGCATCTGGCGCGCCAGGATGGCCTCGAACCGTTCGCGGGTCATGCCAGACCGGGCCAGCACCCGATCCGCCTGAACTGCAGCCGGGGCCGTCACGACCACCACCGCATCCACAGCTGCATCACCGCCGGTCTCGAACAGCAGGGGAATATCCAGCACGGCCAATCTCACACCCCGGGCCTCGGCCGCGGCCAGATCCGCCTGCCGGCCGTTCAGGACCAGGGGGTGGACGATGGCTTCCAGTCGTTGGAAGCCGTCGCGATCCTGTCCCAGCACCTCGGCCAGCCGGTTCCGGTCGACGGCGCCGTCCCGAACGACGCCGGGAAAGGCCTCGCCGACGGGGCCGACCGCCGCCCCTCCCCGGGCATAAAGCCGGTGCACAGCCGTATCAGCATTCCAGATCACGGCGCCCGCGTCCGCAAACATGGACGCCGTGGTCGACTTGCCCATGCCGATGGAGCCGGTGAGGCCGAGAACAATCATGCTTCGTGCTCCAGCGCTTGCAAGGCGATCCGCCGCACATCCACATCCGGCGGCTCTATGCCAAACAGCGCCCGGAACGACGGCCGGGCCTGACCGATCAGCATCGCAAGGCCGTCAACCACCGTCAGGCCTCGCGCCCGCCCAGCCGTCAGGAAAGGGGTCATCAGGGGGCGGTAGGTCATGTCCATCAGGACGGTTTCCGGCCCAGGCAGCGACAGGTCGATGTCCGGCGGGACACTCAATGCATTGACGACCAGAGAGGCTTCACCCAGCGCCCCTGGCTGAACCACGGTCCCACCGATGTCAGCGACGAGACCTTCGGCCCGGGCCGCGGTTCTGTTCAGCACCCCGACACGGGCTCCGGCCGCAAGCAGGGCTGCGACTGCCGCCCGGGCTGCGCCGCCCGCGCCCAAGACCACCACCAAACGATCCTTGACCGACAGGCCGGGCGCCTGATCGGCGAGGGCAGCCATCAAACCGGCGCCATCGGTGCTGTCGGCGCTGACCCGGCCGCCCTCGAACAGCAGCAGGTTGGCAGAGCCGCACCTTCGCGCCGTCGTGGAGGCTTCGTCTGCCAAGGCCAGCGCCTGCTCCTTGAACGGGGCCGTCACGTTGAACCCGCGCAGGAGACCGGCGCGCCCCTCAGCGACGAGCTTGGCAAACTCCGCCGCGTCCGCAGGCCCGAGCGCGCGATAATCGGCCTCCAGCCCCGCAGCCGCGATCCAGGCCCCATGGATCAGAGGGCTGAGCGAATGGGTGATCGGCTGGCCTGCGACACCCGCCTGAATCCTCATGACGGCAGCACCCCCGCCCGGCGCAATTCAGCCAGAACGGGCCACAGCGGCAGGCCGAGGACGGTGAAATAGTCGCCGTCCACTGCCTCGAACAGCTGCGCCCCCATGCCCTCAAGCCGGTAAGAACCGACGCACGCCAGCAGGGCCTCGCCTTCCGCCGTCAGGTAGGCGTCCAGAAAGCTGTCGGAGAAGCGACGCATCCTCAGGCTTGCCGTATCGAGTCCTGACCAGACGATCTGGCCGTTACGGGCGAGGGCGGCACCGGAGTGGAGTTGGTGGACCTTGCCGCGCATCGCTGCCAGCCGCGCGCGCGCCTCACCGAGCGAAGCCGCCTTGGAGACCAGGCCCCCGTCGAAACCGAGAGTCTGGTCAGCACCCAGAACCCAGGCTTCCGTGTCCTGGCGCGAGACCGCCAGAGCCTTGGCCTGCGCCAGTTCAAGCGCGAGGCCGGCCGCATCCGCCGGGTCATGAACCGCCTTGACGGCATCTTCGTCGACATCAGCGACCTGGACCGAGAAGGCCACGCCGGCCTCCGTCAGCATCGCGCGCCGCGCGGCGCTTTTTGATGCCAGCACCAATCGTTCCGGGGAGGCTTTCACCAGCTGGTTCCCAGCCGGCGGGTCCGGCGCTCATTCAACAGGTTGATGATTGCCGCAGCTGTCTCCTCGACAGAACGGCGGGTGACGTCGATGACCGGCCAACCGCGGCGTTCGAAGGCGCGGCGGGCCCTGACCGTTTCCTCGCGCACGGCGTCGTGGTCGACATAGGCGCTGGCCCGGTTGGCGTTCAGCCCGTCGAGCCGGTTTCTGCGGATTTGCACCAGCCGGTCTGGTGAGACCGTGAGGCCGACCACCAGAGGGTTTTTCAGCCCGACGAGACGTTCACCGTCTTCCTGACCCGGCACCAGAGGCACATTGGCGGCACGAATGCCGCGATGAGCCAGATAGATGCAGGTCGGAGTCTTGGAGGTGCGGCTGACACCGCACAGGACAACATCGGCCCCCTCCAACTGGACCGACGACCCCTGGCCATCATCATGGGCCATGGCATAGTCGAGGGCAGCGATGCGGTTGAAGTAATCGGTATCGAGCGCATGCTGGGCCCCGACCCGCGTCGACAGGGCCGCTCCCAGATATCTGGACAGCGCACTGACCAATGGGTCAAGCGCGGCGATCTGCGGCATGTCGAGCTTGCGGCACCCTTCTTCAAGCTGCTCACGGAGTTCCCGGTCCACGAGCGTATGCAACACCACCCCCGGCGACGCAGCCACCTCCTCCAGCACCCGCTCCATCTGTTTGGCGGAACGGACCAGGGCGTAAATATGCTCGATCGGAATGACACCGTCGAAGCGGGCGACCACTGCCTTGGCCATGGCGTTCAGGGTCTCGCCGGTCGAGTCGGAGACCAGATGGACGTGGAAATAGGTCGCCAGCCGCGTCGGACCCGCCGCTCGTCCAGATGAACCGGGGGTCATCGGCGACTGTCCATGACTGCGAGACTCCTGTGGATGAGCCCCGGCGCCGTCGGGGCGCCGTCGGGGCCGACGGGTGCATCATTTCCTATAGCCGGGCCGGGCGTCCGCCGCGAGCGGGGACGGAGGTGGATGGCTGGCCAGTTGCCGGAGGGATTCATCCCATGGTCGCTGCCGGATCAAGACCGACCTGTGGAAATCCTTAACGGGAGGTTAACGGCGCCCAGGCCGGGAACCAACTCTCCGGTCGCGAAACCGTTTCGTTAAGGGATCGTTAGGATTTATCCCCGGTTTCACCAAGCCCGATAGAAGGTGCGCCAGCGACTATGACTGTTTGCGGAAAACTCGTCCGGTGTCGGCCAAATTGGCCTGTTTGTCCCCGGCATCCCCGGCCCTGCCTTCTTCTTCCAGACTTCAAGACTCTTTTATTGAGAAGGATGGAAGGGTGCGACACGTCTCGGGCTTGAGCGGAACCGAGGCCCCCGGTAGGACCGGTGTCAGATGACCGTATCCCGCGCCTCTCCCCTGATTCTGAAGGTTCTCGCTGGAGAATCGAGCGCTCGACCACCCGTCTGGTTCATGCGTCAGGCCGGGCGCTACCTGCCGGAATACCGGGCCCTGCGAGCGACGACACCTGATTTCATTTCCTTCTGCCTGGATCCTGAAAAAGCCGCTGAGGCGACCCTGCAGCCGATGCGCCGGTTCGGCTTCGACGCCGCGATCGTCTTTGCCGACATATTGCTGATTCCCCGGGCCCTGGGGCAGGAGGTCTGGTTCGAGGCTGGTGAAGGGCCACGTCTGGGTCGCCTGCCGCCGGTTGAGGCCATGCACGATCTAACGTCGGGCGCCGGCGAAGCCCTGAAACAGGTGGGTCAGACCCTGTCACTGGTTCGATCACAGCTTGAACCGGACCGGGCATTGATCGGCTTTGCCGGAGCCCCCTGGACGGTAGCGACCTATATGCTGGACGGCGAGGCGCGCAGCATCGGAAAGGGCGAGCGTGCACAGGCCCGGACCTATGCCTATGCCGAGCCTGACAAGGTTGCGGCCTTGCTTGAGGTGCTGGTCGAGGCCACCGCCCATTATCTGAAGATGCAGGCCGATGCCGGGGCCCAGGTGCTGAAGATCTTCGAGAGCTGGGCTGAGGGTCTGCCGGAAGATCTGTTCGAAACCCTGGTCCTTCGCCCACATCAAAAACTGGTCGGGCGGGTCCGGGAACTGGGGGTCACAGTGCCCCTGATCGGCTTCCCACGGGGTTCGGCAGCGCTGGCGGAAAGATATGCCGCGGAGGTCGAGGTACAGGCCGTGGCGCTGGATACGGCCTGTCCGTTGGAGATCGGACGGCGGGTGCAAGCGATCAAGCCGATTCAGGGTGCCCTTGATCCCCTTTTGTTGCGCGCAGGCGGCCCGATGCTGGACCGGCGCGTGGATCAGCTGCTGGAAGCCTGGGGGCAGGGGCCTTGGATCTTCAACCTCGGGCACGGCATCTTGCCGGACGTGCCGATCGCCCATGTTGAACAGGTTCTGAAGCGGATTGGTGCGCAATGAGTGGGCCGGAAAATGTTCGGAAACAGGGTCGCCGGGTCGCGGTGGTGCTGTTTAATCTCGGTGGTCCGGATGACCAGGCGTCGGTCAAACCCTTCCTGTTCAACCTGTTCAGCGACCCGGCCATCATCGGCCTGCCGAATCCTTTTCGTGCCCTTCTTGCAAGACTGATCTCCAGCCGTCGCGAGACCAGTGCCCAGGCCAACTATGCGCTTATGGGCGGTGGCTCGCCCCTGTTGCCAGAGACCCGGCACCAGGCTGCGGCCCTGGCGGAAACCCTGTCCGGACTTCTGCCGGGTGACGTGGTCGAGGCCTTCATAGCCATGCGCTACTGGTCACCGCTGACCGAGCAAACCACGGCTGACGTTGCCGCCTTTGCGCCCGACGAGATCGTTTTGCTGCCGCTCTATCCGCAGTTCTCGACCACCACGACCCAGTCGTCGCTTAAGGCCTGGCGGGAAACCTATGCTGGTCCCGGCGTCAGCCGGACCGTGTGCTGCTATCCGGAGGCACCGGGATGGATCTCAGTCCAGGCCGATGGAGTGAAAGCGAGGCTCGCCGAAGCCGGCGATCGACCGGTCCGCGTTCTGTTCTCGGCCCACGGCATCCCGGAAAGTCTGGTGGTGAAGAAGGGCGATCCCTATCAGGAGCAGATTGAATCGACCTGCGCCGCCATTGCGTCACATGCCGGTCTGACGGACTGGACGATCTGCTACCAGAGCCGGGTCGGGCCGATGAAATGGCTCGGTCCATCGACCCCGGATGCCCTGGCTCAAGCCGGGCGCGACGGGGTCGGGGCCGTGGTGGTCCCGGTGGCCTTTGTCTCGGAACATATCGAGACCTTGGTCGAACTCGATATCGAATATGCGGAACTGGCTCACGAACTGGGCGTGGCACCCTATCTGCGTAGCCCCGCCGTCGGCGTTGCCGCGCCGTTCATCCGGACCCTGGCTGATGCGGCGGTCGAAGCCCTGTCACGGACCGGAACAGCACCCTTTGGTCCCGGTTGCCGGGCCGGCTGGAAGGCCTGCCCGCGGACCTGCCCGGGGAACCCTGCATGACCTTCGAGATCGTGCGGGGTCTGCATATTCTCGCGGTCATCGCCTGGATGGCCGGTATGCTGTTCCTGCCACGGCTCTATGCCTATGATGCCGAGCAAGCCGACAAGGCCGAGCCGCTGCGGTCCGGGATGCGGGACCTGTTGCGGACATGGCAGCACCGGCTGCTGAAGATCATTGTCAACCCCGCCATGGTGCTTAGCTGGGTGTTCGGTGTCTGGATGATCGGCATCCACATGTTCGAATACGGCGAGGGCTGGGGCTTCCTCGCCCAGCCGTGGATGATCGCCAAACTTGCTGGTGTCGTTGCGCTTTCGGCCTGGCATGGCTTCCTGGCCGGGGAGCTGAAACGCATTGAGGCCGGGACCTCGAGCCGATCCGGCAAATTCTGGCGCATGACCAATGAGATCCCGTTTGTCATCGCCGTGGTGATGGTGCTTTCGGTGACCACGCAATGGACATTCGGATAGTTCGTCCAGCTTGACCTGAGCTCCCCCGCGTGGTTTCGCTCGGGCTGGTCGTCCTGCAGGAGTCTGGGGCGGTCCCACTCTTTGCGATGCCCGCCGATCTCGCCGGGACGACCCGTCGCCTTCCCACCCGGCCGCAAGGCCAGACATCGCTGGATTTTCCCGACCGCGCGACGCCTCGTCCCGCGGCGATGCTTATGATTGCACGCCATGACCGACATCATCGACACGCCCGAAACAGAACCGACGGCTGAGGCTGAGGCGCACGGAACCGACCAGGAAATGGCTGCAGCCGATCTTCCGATGGTCGACCAGGAGTCGGGCGATGAGGATGATGACGGCGAACCGATCGTCCCCAATGGCCGCATCACCCTGCAGGAACTGAACGAGAAGACACCGGAAGACCTGGTCGCCTTCGCCGAGAGTCTCGAGATCGAGAACGCCGGCAATCTGCGCAAACAGGATCTGCTGTTCGCCATCCTCAAGACCCTGGCCGACGAGGAAGTCGAGATCATCGCCGACGGCGTGCTCGAAATCCTGCCGGACGGGTTCGGCTTCCTGCGCAGCCCGGACGTGAATTATCTTCCGGGGCCTGACGATGTGTATGTCTCTCCGTCCCAGATCCGCCGCTTCGGTCTGCGTTCGGGCGACACCATTCACGGTGCTGTCCGCGGCCCGCGCGAGGGCGAGCGGTATTTCGCCCTGCTCAAGGTCGACACGATCAATTTCGAGGACCCGGAGACGGTCAAGACCAAGGTCCTGTTCGACAACCTGACGCCGCTCTATCCGGAAGAGCGGCTGCATATGGAAATCCAGGACCCGACGCTGAAGGACCGATCGGGCCGGGTCATCGATATCGTCGCCCCGCTCGGCAAGGGCCAGCGCTGCCTGATCGTCGCCCCGCCGCGGGTCGGCAAGACGGTGATGCTGCAGAACATCGCCAAATCCATCGAGAAGAACCATCCCGAGGTCTTCCTCATCGTCCTGCTGATCGACGAGCGGCCCGAGGAAGTGACCGACATGCAGCGTACGGTTAAGGGCGAGGTCATTGCCTCGACCTTTGACGAACCGGCCACCCGTCACGTCGCCGTTGCTGAAATGGTCATCGAAAAGGCCAAACGTCTGGTCGAGCACAAGAAGGATGTCGTCATCCTGCTCGACTCCATCACCCGTCTGGGTCGCGCCTACAACGCCACCGTTCCCTCGTCGGGCAAGGTCCTGACCGGTGGTGTCGACGCCAATGCCCTGCAGCGGCCGAAGCGTTTCTTCGGTGCCGCGCGCAATGTGGAGCAGGGCGGTTCGCTGACCATCATCGCCACCGCCCTGATCGATACCGGCTCCCGGATGGATGAGGTGATCTTCGAGGAGTTCAAGGGCACGGGTAACTCGGAGATCGTGCTGGACCGCAAGGTGGCCGACAAACGCATCTTCCCGGCGATCGATGTGCTCAAGTCGGGCACCCGCAAGGAAGAACTCACCACGCCGAAGGATCAACTGGCCAAGACCTATGTCCTGCGCCGCATCCTCAATCCCATGGGCCCGCAGGACGCGATCGAGTTCCTGATCGACAAGCTGCGCCAGTCGAAGAACAATGCGGACTTCTTCCAGTCGATGAACACCTGACGGCGGTATGGCCGCTGTTTCACGTGAAACAGGAGCGGGTCTATGAAGGTAAAACTCGAGGTCGACTGCACCCCGGCAGAGGCCCGGGCCTTTCTCGGCCTGCCCGATGTCGAGAGTCTGAACGACCATCTGGTCACCGAGATGAAGCGCCGTATGGACGAGAACATCACGGCCATGCAGCCCGACGAACTTATGAAAACCTGGACCAGTTTCGGCCTTCAGGCACAGGACCAGTTCCGAAAACTGATGGAAGCAGCGGTCAAGCCGTGACGATTGTCTCCTCCCCACGTCGTGGGGAGGGGCGCCATCTGAACGATGGTTGCGGGGTAAGGTCCCGGGCACCGTTTGATGTGGCCAGGCCCCTCCGCCGCTTTCCGGTCCTACTGCCCCCTGCTTCCGGGTAGACCGTTCGCCATGACCGACACCATCTTCGCCCTCGCCACTCCACCCGGCCGCGGGGCCATCGCCATCCTGCGCCTTTCCGGCCCGGGTACGGACACCGCCCTCCGTTCGCTCGGTGCCGACGGGCTCAAGCCCCGAACGGCATCATTGCGAGACCTCGCCCATGGCGGCAGGGCGATCGACCAGGCCTTGGTTCTCCGTTTCCCGGCCCCGAACTCCTACACCGGCGAGGACTGCGCCGAACTGCATCTGCACGGCGGTCGGGCGGTGGTGGAGGGGGCTACTCTGGCACTGGTCGATCTGGGCCTGCGTCCGGCGGAGCCGGGCGAGCTCACCCGCCGGGCGTTCGAGAACGGTCGCATGGACCTGGCCCAGGCCGAGGCTGTCGCCGACCTGATTGATGCCGAGACCGAGGCCCAGGCCAGCCAGGCGCTCGGCCAGCTCGAGGGGGCATTGAGTCAGACCTATGCGGGGTTTCGCAGGGATCTGCTGACCGCCCTCGCCTTGATTGAGGCCGAGATCGATTTCCCTGACGAGGAGGTCCCGGACAATCTGGCCCGGTCCGCCGGACCCCTGCTCGATCGTTTGATCGCCGACCTGAAGGCCGCCCTGGCCGACGGCCGGCGTGGCGAGCGGGTGCGCGCCGGCTATCGGATTGTCCTGATCGGCGAGACCAATGCCGGCAAGTCCTCGCTGTTTAATGCCCTGGCCGCGCGCGAGGCGGCCATCGTCACCCCCATCGCCGGTACGACCCGCGATGTGCTCGATGCCGATCTCATCATTGGCGGCTATGCCGTGACCCTGTCCGACACCGCCGGCCTGCGCGACAGCACCGACCCTGTCGAGGCCGAGGGTGTGCGCCGAGCCCGCGCCCGGGCAGAGGCGGCCGACCTGCGGCTGTGGGTCCGGGGTCCGGATGATGTCGAGGGCGATGCCGCCGGATTTGCCCGACCCGGCGATCTTCTGGTCCTGACCAAGGCTGATCTCGGGACGGCCCCGGCGGTGCCGGGGTTCGAGACCCTGACCCTGAGCACGGTGACCGGCCAGGGTCTGGGTGATCTGCTCGGCTGGATTGCCGCGCGACTGTCCCGAGACCTGGCCGGGACGGATTTTCCGGCGGTGACCCGCGAGCGGCACCGGCGTCGGCTTGTCGAGGCGCTTGCGGCGGTCGAGGCCGGGCGGGCGGCGCTGGAGGCCTCACCGGAGATGGCCGGGGACGATCTGCGCCGGGCTGCCGAGGCCCTGGCCCGGGTCACCGGTGCCGTCGGTGTCGAGGACATACTGGGCGAGGTCTTCTCGACCTTCTGCATCGGCAAATAGGCGGTTTCACGTGAAACAGCCAGGTGGCGGAGGTGGCGAAAGGGGCGGTTTTGCCCTATGTGCCCGCCCATGAAGGGTTTTGACGTCATTGTCATCGGCGGCGGGCATGCGGGCTGCGAGGCAGCGGCGGCGTCAGCGCGCGTGGGCGCTCGCACTGTGCTGCTGACCCAGAAACTCGAGACCATCGGAGAAATGTCCTGCAACCCGGCGATCGGCGGGCTGGGCAAGGGCCATCTGGTCCGCGAGATCGATGCCATGGACGGTCTGATGGCCCGACTGGGCGACAAGGCCGGGATTCAGTTCCGCCTGTTGAACCGTTCCAAGGGAGCGGCTGTGCGGGGCCCGCGTAGCCAGATCGACCGGCGGCTTTACCGCGAGGCCATGCAGGCCGAACTGGCGCAGACGCCTAACCTGGTCCTGATGGCCGGGACGGCGGAGCGGCTGATCCTGAACGGCGACCGGGTCGTCGGCGTGGTGACGGGGGAGGGCGTCGAACTGCGCGCCGGGGCTGTGGTCCTGACCACCGGCACCTTCCTGAACGGTGTCATTCACAAGGGCGACCAACGCATCCCGGCCGGACGTCACGGCGAGGCCCCCTCCACCGGCCTGGCGGCTGACCTCTATGGTTCCGGCCTGCAGATGGGCCGGCTCAAGACCGGCACCCCCGCGCGCCTCGACGGCCGGACCATCGGCTGGGACCGGCTGGAGATGCAGCAGGCCGACGCCGAGCCGGTGCCGTTCAGCTTCCTGACCGACCGGATCGAGGTGCCCCAGATCGCCTGCGGCGTGACCCATACGACCGAGGCGACACACAGGATCATCGCCGATAATCTCGGCGACAGCGCGGTCTATGGCGGCCATCTGTCCGGCCGCGGTCCGCGCTACTGCCCGTCGATCGAGGACAAGGTGGTCCGGTTTTCGGACAAGTCCTCGCACCAGATCTTTCTTGAGCCCGAAGGCCTTGATGATCCGACCGTCTATCCAAACGGCATCTCGACCTCTGTTTCGGATGCGACCCAGTTTGCCTTCCTGCGCACCATCCCGGGGCTGGAGTCGGTTGAGGTCTTCCGTTTCGGCTATGCCATTGAATATGACTATGTCGACCCGCGCGCCCTGACCCCGGCGCTGGAGGTCAAGAGGTTGCCCGGTCTCTATCTGGCCGGTCAGATCAACGGCACCACGGGCTATGAGGAAGCCGGCGCCCAGGGTTTGCTGGCCGGGCTGAACGCGGCCCGCGCTGCCTCGGGCTCTGATCCGGTGATCTTCGGACGCGACCAGGCCTATACAGGCGTCATGGTCGACGATCTGGTTACGCGGGGGGTGACCGAGCCCTACCGGATGTTTACCAGCCGGGCTGAATACCGTTTGACCCTGCGGGCCGACAATGCCGATCAGCGGCTAACCCCGCTCGCGATCAACAGTGGTCTCGTGTCCAGTGATCGAGCCCGGGCTTTTGCAGCCAAGGCCGCTCAGCTGGCAGAGGCCTCGGCTGTTTCACGTGAAACCGTGTTTACACCCAAGGAGGCCGCAGCGCTTGGGATCCACGTCAATGCCGACGGCCAGCGCCGTTCCATCCGCGATCTTCTGGCCTTCTCGGGCGTGACCCTGTCCACTTTCGCATCCATCCGGCCCGAGATCGTCGGATGGTCCGCCCAGGTGCGGGAGCAGGTTGAAATCGATGCCGGCTATGCGGGCTATCTTGACCGTCAGGCCTCGGATGCAGCAGCGCTTCGGCACGAAGAGTCGCTGGCCCTGCCTGTCGACCTCGACTACGCCGCCGTCGGCAGCCTCTCGAACGAGGTGCGCGAAAAGCTCACTCTCGTGCAGCCCCGGACGCTTGGTCAGGCGGGACGCATAGAGGGCATGACACCCGGGGCCCTGACGGCCCTGCTTTCGTATGTGAAGAAGACGAAGGTGCCGGTGTGAGCACGCTCGATGCGGCCGCCTTTCAGGCCCTTCGCGGCGCGACTCCGGCGCAGATGGCCGATCTCGAAGCGATGATCGAGCGTCTGACCGCAGCCAATGCGGTCATGAACCTGATCGGCCCCGATACCCTGCCGGATGTCTGGAACCGGCATATCTTCGATTCCGCCCAACTGCTCGATCTGGTGCCCGGTGCCTCAACCTGGGCGGATCTGGGTGCCGGTGCCGGCTTCCCCGGTCTGGTTCTGGCTATCCTCCTCAAGGACCGTGCCGACAGTCATGTCTGGCTGGTCGACAGCCTCGGCAAGCGCTGCCGGTTCCTGCAGGAGGTTGTCGACGCCCTGTCGCTTCGAGCCACAGTGGTCAATGGCCGGGCCGAGGACCAGCGTCTGAAGGTCGAGGTTGTCACGGCTCGCGCCCTGGCTCCGATGGACCGACTCCTGGGCTATGCACAGCCTTATCTACAGCGTGGCGCACAGGGCCTGTTTCTCAAGGGGGAAAAGGCCGAGGCTGAGTTGATCGAAGCCCGCAAGGTCTGGCAGTTCGATAGCCTGCTTTCTGTCTCGCGCAGCGATCCGCGCGGCCGTATCGTTTCCGTCCGGAGCCTCCGTCGTGTCCAAAGCCGGTAAGATCTCCCAGGCGCGTACGAGAGTCCTTGCGGTCTCCAATCAGAAGGGCGGGGTGGGCAAGACCACCACGGCGATCAACCTCGGCACGGCCCTGGCGGCGATCGGTGAAAAGGTTCTGATCGTTGACATGGACCCCCAGGGGAATGCCTCCACTGGTCTGGGTGTTCCACGTGAGACGCGCCGGGTCACCATCTACGACGTCATTGTGGACGGGCGTTCGGTCGATGATTCCGCTGTTCCAACGACGGTTCCGGGCCTCGATATCGTGCCCGCTGACGCTGATATGTCGGGCGTCGAGATCGAGCTCAGCCAGGCCGATCGTCGCTCCTTCCGACTCCGTGACGCCCTGCAGGGCCAGGGCGCTGAGGGTCAGACCCGGTATGACTATGTCCTGATCGATTGCCCGCCGTCGCTCAATCTGTTGACCCTGAACGCCATGGCTGCCGCTGATGCGGTCCTTGTGCCGCTGCAGTGCGAGTTCTTTGCTCTCGAGGGCCTGACCCAGCTCATGAAGACCATCGAGATGGTCCGACAGGGCCTGAACCCGACCCTGGAGATCCAGGGCCTGGTCCTGACCATGTACGACCGCCGCAGCACCCTTTCGGGGCAGGTCGCAGCGGACGTGCGCAGCCATTTCGGGGACAAGGTCTATGATGCCGTGATCCCGCGGAACGTCCGGGTTGCCGAGGCTCCGTCGTTTGGCAAGCCTGCCCTGATCTATGATCTGAAATGCGCAGGCAGCCAGGCCTATCTGCGCCTGGCCCGCGAGGTCGTCGCCCGCGAGAAATCCCGTCGGCTCCAGGCCGCATGACCATGAATAAAAGAACGGAATCAGTCAGGTGAGTGAACGTCAGCGCGGGTCACAGAATCGCGGTTTGGGTCGAGGCCTCTCCGCACTTCTCGGAGAACAGGTGGCCGAGAGCGCGGCGGTCGACGGGGCTTTCGCGCCCGCCGGCGTCCAGATGGCCCCGATAGAAAGCCTCAGGCCCAACCCGGATCAGCCTCGGAAGATCTTCGATCGCGACGACCTGGAAGAGCTGGCCGCCTCAATCCGGGACAAGGGGGTGCTTCAACCCATTCTCGTCCGGTCTCATCCGAAGGAGGATGGCGTCTGGCAGATCATCGCCGGCGAGCGCCGCTGGCGCGCAGCCCAGTTGGCCCGCCTGACCGAGGCCCCCATCATCGTCAAGGAGATGGACGATGTCGCTGTGTTCGAGGTCGCCATCATTGAGAACGTCCAGCGCGCGGATCTCAATCCGCTCGAGGAAGCCGACGCTTACCGGACGCTGATGGAGCGGTTCGGCCGGACCCAGGATGCCGTAGCCGGCGTGGTCGGCAAGAGTCGCAGTCATGTGGCCAACATCCTGCGCCTGTTGCAGCTGCCTGAAGGGGTGCTGCAGCATGTTCGCACGGGCAAGCTCAGCGCCGGGCACGCCCGGGCCCTGATCACGGCCCCGGACCCCGTCACCCTTGCCGACCAGATTGTGTCTGAGGGACTGAACGTTCGTCAGGCGGAGGCGCTCGCTCGCCGGGCCGCAGAGGGGCCCAGGGGCCGCAAGCCCGGAAGCGCTGCCTCGGGCGGCGAAGGCTCGGCTGACGTCGCCGCGCTGGAACAGGACCTGGCAGACGCTCTGGGCCTCCGGGTCCAGCTGGCCGACCGGGGCGGCAAGGGCGAGTTGACCATCACCTACGGCAACCTCGAACAGCTGGACGACCTGTGCCGCCGATTGATGCGCGGCTGAGCTCAGCCTGTGCTAGGCTGGCGCGATGACCGACAAGCCTTCCAATCCGACCGCCGAAGCCATGAAGCGCGCCCTCGCGGCGAAGAAGGCGGGTAGCGGCCGCGCCCACACCGGCCTTCCTGCCTCGGCGCGCGCTGAGGAAAAGGCTCAGCAGGCCCGCAGCGCGGCCCTCGCAAAGCCGGCTTTCCGCAAGGCGTCCAAGCGCGGCTGACCGGTCCGGACTGAAATCGACCGGAACAGGAACGCGTCAGGTCCCGGGTGTCTGACAGGACGAATGCCGGAGCCTGATTGACCGCATCAGTGGACCTCTCCCGGCGTGATCGGGCTCTAGAGCCCCAGCCGTCTGGCCCGGGCTGAAATCTCCAGCAGCAGGCGCTCAGCGATCAGTTGGTCGGGTGAGCCCGTCGTCTTGGTCGCCACATCGGCCGCATTCACACTGTCCAGGACCCGGTCGAGATCATCCAGCCGCCAGCTGCGGGCCTGACGCAGCATTTCGGCCTCCTGCTTCCAGAACACACCGGCTGCCTTGACCGCCTCCTTGGCGCCCGCGCCATTGGCCTGAAGCAGATGGATCCGACGCAGCTTGCCAAGGTGCACAGACGCTTGTCTCACTGCCATGACAGGCGACTCACCCTCGGCGAGGGCACGGCGCAGGCCGGACTGGGCGGGCGCGGGCCGGCCGCCGAAGGCCTGAAGCGCCGCATCCTGCAAGGAGGCGTCGGCCTCCACCCCGAGGTGACGCTCCAGCTCTTCCAGATCCATGGTCTTGCCTGATCCAGGGCCGATATAGAGCGCCAGCCGCTCGATCTCCTGCCGCATCAGGCCACGCTCACGGGGCAGGCGGCTGACAAAACAGTCGAGGGCGTCTCCGGTCAGTCCGACCTTGTCGGCGGCCAGGGCCTCGCGCGTCATCCGGGCGACATCGCCGGTCTCGTCCTCATAACAGGCGATGCCCACGGCCCCCTGGGCCGTTTCGGCAGCCTTTCGCAGGGCCGAGTCCCGGCCCAGCGGCCCCGCCTCGATGACCAGCATGGCATCGGGATTGTAGCCACCCTCGGCATGGACCTTGAGAGCGGTCGCCAGGGCCTTGTCGACTGCGGCCTTCTCTGACCCCAGTCGGACCCGAACGAGACGCCGGCCACCGATCATGGAAAGGGCGGTCAGAGCCTCTTCAAGCCGGGCTCCGTCACCGTCGATGTCGCTGTCTGTCAGCAGGGTGACATTGAAGGGGTCGTTGAGGTCCGGTGTGATGGCCTTGCACAGGATATCAGCCCGCTCCCCCACGCCGGACCGGTCCTTGCCGTGGATCACGGCCGCCCGGACGCTCCGGTCCGGTGACTTCAGGAAGCGATCGACCTCCGGGCGCTTCGCCAGAATCATCGCCGCCCTCCGCGCGGGAGAAGGCTCCGATGCGGCCCTGGGGAGGGGGCGTGCGTCACTGGACGGACAGGGCTCGCATCAGGTCGAGCCGGATCAATCGGGCCAACTCGTCGGCGGCCCTTTCTTCCCCGTCCTGCTGGGCGGCGATGGCCGCGAAGGGCTGGTCGGCCGAGGCATAGGTGATGGTGACGGTCTGGACGCCGGAGGTGGCGGGGCCTCCCCCGGTCGGGGTCAGGGTCCAGGCTCCCCGTACGGTGAGCTCATAGCGGGTCGCCGTGTCGTCGATACGTCGCCCCAGCGGACGCCGCGACTGCTCCAGCACGGTCTCCAGCCGCCAGAGGGGCGCCTGAGCGCCGTCGCGGCCGAGCACGTCCTCAAGCTGCTCGCGCACCCGATAGCCGAGCCGATCATCCTGGGTCGTTACGGCGATGCGCGCGAGGGAGGCGCCCGCTCCGGTCTCGCCGTAAAGAGGCGTGAACCCGCAGCCCGAAAGTCCCATCACCGCGACAACAGCCAGGATGAGGGCCCGCATCAGCCGACCACCAGATTCACGATGCGATCCTTGACCACCACGATCTTCCTCACCGTCTGACCCTCCAGCCGTGCCTGAACATCGGCGTCCGCCATGACAAGGGCCTCGACCTCTGCCGGCTCCAGTCCGCGGGCGACCCGGATTTCTCCGCGCCGCTTTCCGTTGACCTGGATGGGCAGGATCACCTCATCGTCGGTTGCCAGTGCCGGATCGAAGGCCGGCCAGGGCGCATCCAGCACCATCCCCTCTTCACCGATGCGCGTCCAGCATTCCTCGGCCAGGTGGGGTGTGAAGGGGGCGACCAGCCGGATCAGGGCCGACAGGGCCTCGCGTCGCGCGACACTCCCCGCCGCCCCATGATCCCGGACCACGGCCACGAAGGCATAGAGTTTGGCAATGGCCGAGTTGAAACGGAAGCCGCTGACGCCTTCCGAGACGGCCTTGATGGCCTTGTGGGTCTCGCGGATCAGGGCGGCGTCGGATTCATGGGGAGGGGCGTCAGGGTCGAAACTGTCGACCTCGGTCCAGACGCGCTGAACGAAGCGGGACGCGCCCTCGACGCCTCCGGGCGTCCATTGCACGTCACGCTCCGGCGGGCTGTCTGACAGGACGAACAGCCGGCCGGCGTCCACGCCGTAGGTGTCGACGATTTCCTGCGGTGCGACGACGTTCTTCTTCGACTTGGACATCTTCTCGATGTCGCCGATCGTCAGCATCTCTCCCGTGGACAGTTGCCGCGCCGCGCGTTTGCCGGCGTCATTGGTGAGCTCGACATCCGTGGGCTCGACCCAACCGCCGTCGGCCCGGCGATAGGTCTCGTGGACCACCATCCCCTGGGTGAACAGGCCGGCGAAGGGCTCACGCACCGACATCAGCCCGGCGTCCGAAAGCGCGCGGCTGATGAACCGGGCATAAAGCAGGTGCAGGACCGCGTGCTCGACACCGCCGATATACTGGTCGACCGGCAGCCATTTGTCGGCAGCGGCGCGGGAAATCGGCTCGGCGGCCGTCGGATCGGTAAAGCGGGCGAAATACCAGCTGGAATCGACGAAGGTATCGAGGGTGTCGGTCTCGCGGACAGCCTCTTTTCCGCAGGATGGGCAGGCGACGTGCTTCCAGGTCGGATGGCGATCCAGCGGATTGCCCGGGGTGTCGAAGGTCACGTCCCTCGGCAGTTCGACGGGAAGCTGATCGGCTGGAACGCCCACGGGGCCGCAGGTCGCGCAGTGGATCACAGGAATGGGACATCCCCAGTACCGCTGGCGGCTGACGCCCCAGTCGCGCAGGCGGTAGAGGGTCGCCCCCTCGCCCTGGCCGGCGGCCTCGAGGCGGGCGATGGCTTCGGCCTTCGCGGGCTCGACCTCCATCCCGTCCATGAATCCGGAGTTGAACAGCCGCCCCGGCCCCACATAGGCCTCTGATCCAACAGAGAAATCGGCGGCCGCGTCATCAGGTCTCACGACCGGGATGACCGGCAAATCGTATTTGCGTGCGAAGTCGAGGTCCCGTTGATCGTGCGCCGGGCAACCGAAGATGGCCCCGGACCCATAGGTCGACAGCACGAAATTGGCCGCCCAGACCGGCACGGTCCGGTCGGCGTCGAAGGGATGGCGGACGCGGACGCCGAGATCGACCCCCAGCTTCTCGGCCTTCTCGATATCGGCCTCGCTGGTTCCCGACTGGGCGCAGGTCGCCATGAAGGCCGCTACGTCCGGTCGATGGGCCGCGATCGCCCGGGTCAGGGGGTGGTCGGGCGCGAGCGCCAGGAAGCTGGCTCCGAACAGGGTGTCCGGCCGGGTGGTGTAGACCTCGACCGGATCGCGAGCGTGGTTCGGCTCTCCCCGCGCGGACGCCGGCAGGAAGGCGGGGGCCTCGGCGATCTCCCACCAGAGGGTCGCGCCGCGGCTCTTGCCGATCCAGTTCTCCTGCATCAGCCTGACCTTGTCGGGCCAGCGGCCTTCCAGCTCCTTCAGACCCTCGATCAGGTCGTCGGCATAGTCGGTGATGCGCAGGAACCACTGGTTCAGCTTGCGCTTCTCGACCACGGCGCCCGAGCGCCAGCCCCGACCGTCGACCACCTGTTCATTGGCCAGAACCGTATTGTCGACCGGATCCCAGTTGACGACGGAGTCCTTGCGATAGACCAGCCCGCGCTTCAGCAGTTCGAGAAACCAGGCCTGCTGTTTGCCGTAATAGGCCGGGTCGCAGGTGGCGAACTCCCGGCTCCAGTCAAGGGACAGACCCAGCAGCTTCAGCTGTTCGCGCATGGCGGCGATGTTGGACCAGGTCCAGTCGCCGGGATGGATCCCGCGCTCGATGGCGGCGTTCTCGGCGGGAAGGCCGAAAGCGTCCCAGCCCATGGGATGCAGGACATCAAAACCCTGCGCCCGCTTCGACCGCGCGACGACGTCGCCCATAACGTAATTCCGTGCGTGGCCCATGTGGATGGCCCCGGACGGATAGGGGAACATCTCCAGCACATAGTATTTGGGCCGTCCGGTCCCTTCGGTGGGAATACGGAAGGCGTCGGCGGCCGCCCAGCGGGCCTGCTGGCGGGGTTCTGCGATCTTGGGTTCGTAGCGAACCGGTGTCTTGGCCACGGGAGTCTTTCAGGCTGCTCCTTCAGGAACAGGCCCGACGGAGGCTAGGCTATGGGAGGGATATTCAGCCGGCGTTCGAAAGGTTGAGCTGGCGCGCCTTGGTCAGGATGGCGTTTTCCAGGTCCGTTTCCGTCTGGGCGGAGACCCGGGCACCGGTCCAGCAGCCGGCGGTGTCGACCTCGGCGTCGGCGTCAGCCGGATTGGGTGTGCAGCCGGGGCGGATGACCTGTTTGGTGATGCTGACATTGAGAGCGTCGGCACGCAGGCGGCGATCAAGGATGAAGACGGTCGCCTTGAAACGCTCGTTCGGCGTCTGGGGGTCGATATACCAACCATAGTTGATCACCCCGCCCCACGGATCGGCATTGGCCAGCGGCATGAAGCTCAAGGTGTCCAGGGTGGCACGCCACAGGAAGGCGTTGACGCCGATGCCCGTCTGCGCCTCGGCGGCAGCCCGCGCGCTGCCCACACCGCTGAAAACCTCGCCCAGTGTGGGGCCAAACGGGCGGTTGCCGCCACAGCTGCTGAGCAGAACACACGAGGTGATCAGGGCGACCGTCGCGCCGCGAACCAGCACCATCGGGACTTCTCCATAAGAATTTGACGTACCGCGGACCCGTTCCAAGGCACGCGGTGACCCTGACCGAACACGAACCGGGCAGACGCGATGCTCTATAACACGGCGAAAAGGGGCCATGACAAGGCGAAGACGCATTACGACCCCGAGTGATCAGAACGGATCGGGTGTAACCGGAGCCCCCGGGGCGGATTCGCGTGATGCTCGCGCCACAGGAGTCTTCCTGAGTCGCAATGAACCCTCCCGGTAGTGCAGCGTTTCGTTGACCGGACTGTCCAGCGGTGTCTTAGTGAAAGAAGCCATGACTTCGGGTTTTGGCGCAAAAGGGCAGAACATGCGCCGCACGACGCGCAAGATGGGCGCTCAGATCGCCGGACTGGCCGGGGCGGTTGCTCTCCTGGCCGTGGCGGATGTCGCCTCGGCCCAGGCAACCGGTGCCCAGGCGCGCACCCGTGCGCCCGCGCTTTCCCTGTCCGAGGCCCAGGCGGCCCGCGCTGCTGCGGCCCAGCCCGGCTCTTCGCGCCTGCGGTTCACGGAACGCGGCCGCTGGGGTCTGGATTTCAATCTCAGCCAGCCGGTCGGCCGCGAAAGCAATCTCGGCGACGTTGAGGCTGGAGCCTATTACCGCGTCAACCCGCGCCTGCGGGTCGGTGCCGCCGCCGGTCTGGCCGAGACCGAGAGTGACCCGGCCCGCGCGCCCCAGACGGACCGCCGCGCTGCGCCGCGCTTCAGGCTGGAATCGATCTTCCGCTTCTAGTCCGGCCCGAAGGCCGCCTGGAACGCTGACACGCCGGCAATCCCGCATGCGCCCGAGCCCGCAAGGCTGCTGACATTGCCGCTGTCGATCCCGCCGAGGGCGTACACCGGACAGGGGGCAGCCCCGACCCATGCCGTAAATCCTTCCAGACCCAAGGCCGGGCGAATTGACGAGGGGCCCCCGGCCGGAAACACCGGCGATACGATCATGGCCGTCAGACCCGGCGTGTCCAATGCAGGCCGGGAATGGGCCGCGCCCGTGATCATCCAGTCCGGCCGGGACACGGCCAGCCCCCGCGCCAGATCCAGCGCTCGCCCGGGCAGGTGGACCCCGTCGGCCCCGACCCTCTCGGCAAGGTCCGTGTCCAGTCCGATCAACAGCAGGCTATCGCGAGCCCGCGTCGCCTCCCGCAGCCGCAGGGCCGTCTCAAGGGCGTCAGCCCGGCCGAAATGCCGGAACACCACGCCAGAGCCTGCCGGCAATCGCGCCGCCGTCTCCCAGGGCCGCGGCGTCCGGTCCGGGTCGGTGAAGAACAATAACGGAGGCAGGTTCAGCCCCGCCCGATGGCGTGACCGGCTGACTTTGGCGGCGTCCCGTGCGAGGACGCTGGCGGCTTCCCACAGGATTTTGGCGTCCGCCCGGTTCATGACCCTCTCTTCTCCCGATCCCGCTCCGCCGTCCAGCGCGGTCGCCGCCCGGCTTGAGCGTGTCCGGCGCGGCATATCCGATGCCTGCGGTGTCGCGGGCCGGGATCCGGGCAGTGTGACCCTGACCGCGGTATCCAAGACCCAGCCGCCCGGGGCGATCGATGCGGCGCTCGCCGCCGGCCAGAGGGTGTTTGGTGAAAACCGGGTGCAGGAGGCGCAGGGTCGCTGGGGCGGGCGTCGCAACAACGTCCCGGGCCTCGAACTCCGGCTGATCGGGCCTTTGCAGTCAAACAAGGCCGCCGAGGCCGTGGCCCTGTTCGACGTCATCGAGACCCTGGACCGGCCGAAGCTGGCCGATGCCCTTGCGGCGGCGGGCGCTCGCGCCGGCAAACCGGTTCACGTGCTGATCCAGGTCAACACCGGCGCCGAGCCCCAGAAGGCCGGCGTCCTGCCCGGCGGGGTCAGCGAACTGCTCGACCATGCCCGCGCCGCCGGCCTGATTGTCGAAGGCCTGATGTGCATTCCTCCTGCCGACGAGGCACCGGGACCGCATTTCGCCCTGCTGCGAAAGATTGCCCATCGTCATGGACTGCAGGCCCTGTCGATGGGAATGAGCGGCGACTATGAGACCGCGATCCGCTTCGGCGCGACCCATGTCCGCGTCGGTTCGTCGCTGTTCGGGGAACGAAAGCCCTCTGAATCGCCCTGAAGGGTCTGAAAACCGCGCCGCTTCGGGTCCAGCCCTTGGCGGATCGGGCAACGCTCTCCATTCTGGTATCCATGCCTACGCCCAAGACCATCCTGATCATCGACGACGACGACGACCTGCGCGAAGCCCTGGCCGAGCAGCTGGCCTTGCACGAGGCGTTTCGCCCGGTCCAGGCCTCGACCGCGACCGAAGGTGTCCGCATGGGCCGTGAGGTCCGGGCCGACCTGATCCTGCTGGACGTCGACCTGCCCGACATGGACGGCCGCGAGGCCTGCCGCCTGCTGCGCAAGGACGGGGTTTCGACCCCGATCATCATGCTGACCGGCCAGTCTTCCGATTCCGACACCGTTCTGGGGCTGGAGTCGGGGGCGAATGACTATGTCACCAAGCCGTTCCGCTTCGCCGTCCTGCTGGCCCGCATCCGCGCCCACCTGCGCAGCCACGAACAGTCCGAGGACGCCGTCTTCCGCATCGGGCCGTACGAGTTCCGCCCGGCGGCCAAGGTCCTGATCGACGACAAGGCGAAGAAGGTCCGCCTGACCGAGAAGGAAACCAACATCCTCAAATACCTCTATCGCGCCGGGGCCAAGGCCGTGTCGCGCGAGGAACTGCTGACCGAGGTCTGGGGCTATAACGCCGGGGTCACCACCCACACCCTGGAAACCCACATCTACCGCCTCCGCCAGAAGATCGAGCCCGAGCCGGGCCAGGCACGGCTGCTGCTGACGGACGCGGGCGGGTACCGGCTGCAGCCGTAACAAGGTCTGACAGACAATGCAGCCGATGACCTGCGCGACGTACATTCGGAGGTTCTGGAGATCGCTTGCCTTTCGCTGGCTCGTGTTGGCGTTCCTGACGGCCTTGATTGTCACAGGGACCGGCGGTGACCTGCGGACGGACTGGCCGCTGGTGGTCGTGGCGTCAGGGGTGCTTAACGTGGCCTGGACCTGGGTCGCCTGAAGCCCGAACGGATGTTCTAGACCTCCAGATCCATCGTCACCGGCGCGTGGTCGCTGGGCTGGGTCCATTCGCGGACGGTGTCATGGATGCGGGCGCTGCCGGCCTTCACGGCAGGCGTCAGGCCGGGCGAGGTCCACAGATGGTCGAGGCGCAGGCCGCGGTTGGATTTGCGGAAATCGGCCGCGCGATAGCTCCACCAGCTGGCCAGTTTGGTCGGCTCCGGGATCTGGTCCCGGACCACATCGGCAAAACCGCCGGCCGCCTGAAGCCGGCGCAGGGTCTCGACCTCGACCGGGGTGTGGCTGACGATCTTCGACATATAGCGATGGTTCCAGACGTCGTTCTCGCCCGGCGCGATGTTGAAATCGCCCGCCAGCACGAGGGGCCGCTTTTTGTCCCGCCCTGCCATTTCGGCGGTCAGGCGTTCGTAGAAATCCATCTTGTGATCGAATTTCGGGTTCAGGGCCCGGTCGGCCACGTCGCCGCCAGCGGGGATGTAGAAATTCTGCACCTCGACGCCGTCGACCATCACCCCGACGCAGCGGGCGTGCTTCTCGCGGCAGACATCGAGAACCGGCGCCTCGGTAATCGGCTTGCGGCTGGCGATCGCCACCCCGTGCCAGCCCTTCTGCCCGCCGATCTTGAGGTAGGGCATGCCCATGGCCTCAAAGGCCCCGCGCGGGAACTGGTCCTCCAGGCATTTGATCTCCTGCAGGCACAGGACGTCGGTCCCGCTCTCGGCGACGAACCGCGCGACCTGGTCGATGCGCAGGCGGACGGAGTTTATGTTCCAGGTGGCGATACGAAGCATGGAGGTGGCTCTAGCATCTTCGGGTAGAGATCGTTGACCCCCTGCTTTCGTCATTCCGGGCGGAGCCTCGCTTGCGAGGCGCAGACCCGGAACCCAGCGGCGCGCGCGAGCGCGAACCTGTCGGGAGCGCGGGCGTCCGCCTTTCCGGCGGTGTTTCGCCGCCTTCGCGGCGCCGCTGGGTTCCGGGTCTCCGCTGCGCTGCGCCCGGAATGACGAAAGCACAAAAAAGCGCCCGGTCGGGGGGGACCGGGCGCTGGAAGGTTTCGTCTCTCTTGCCGCCGGGAAGGGGATGAAATCCGGAGCGGTTCAGTTCGGCACCGGCCGAACTGTGACGAAACTGCCACGGTCGGCGAAAAATGTCAAACGCCTGCTCGCCTTGCGGGCGAAATCAGTTCCGGCCGGGGCGCCGGGTCGGGTCGCGCAGCTGGAACAGGCTCGCGGCCAGGTTGGAGGCCGGGGTCAGGGTGGTCAGCTGGGTCCGGGTACTGCCGCCCTGGGCGTCACGGATGGTCCATTCATGCAGCCGAATGGGGTTGCCCGCGAAGGACAGAATGACAGAGCCCTCCTCCGGACGGCGGGCGTCCCGGGCGGTGATGGCAAAGGCGCCCGACGCCATCCGGGTGACCCGATCGATGCGCACCCCCTGATCGAAGCGGACATTGCGGGCCAGGAAGGTCGACAGGGGCGTCGCGCCCAGCGGCACCTGACGGAAGACATTGAGGCGCGGGTCATAGCGTTTGACGTTCGACCCGTCGGATACGACCAGCAGGCCGGCCGGGCTGGTGTATTCGAAACGCATCTTGCCGGGCCGCTGCAGCCAGAACCGTCCTTCGCGGCGCTGGGCCCCCGAGGTCTCGACGAAATTGCCCTGGGCCGAGGTCAGGCCCTGCAGATAGGTCTGGGCCTGGGCCAGAATCGCGCGGTCCTCGGCCGACAGTTCACTCTGGGCGGCGGCCGGCATGGCGGCGAGGGCCGCGACTGCAGCGGTTCCGAGTGCAAAGGCGCGGCGTGAGACGGTCATAAGGGTCTTCTCCTCCGTCATCCCGGGGGTGTGCCGGGGTCGGGACGGTTGTTGGTCTTGCCGTCATGCGATCCGCGAGTGGCGGCAGCATGACGCGAGCCTGACCATATTCCGGCACCCCGATGAAGCCCTGTTCAGCTTCGAAGCGAGGACGGCGGGTCCCGAACACATTGGGGACTCCGGCGTTGCCGGCTAAATCGGCGGCGGCCCAGCCAGAATATCCCGCTTGCCGGCGTGATTGGCAGGACTGACCACCCCCTCCTGCTCCATCCGCTCGATCAGGGAGGCGGCGCGGTTGTAGCCGATTTGCAGGCGGCGCTGGATGTAGCTGGTCGAGGCCTTGCGATCGCGGGTGACCACGGCCACGGCGCGGTCATAGAGGTCGTCGCCCGAGCCGCCGCCCTCATCATCGAACCCGGCCGCGTCGCCGTCGCCGTCCGGATCGTCGGTGATCAGGTCGAGGTAGTCGGGCTCGCCCTGGCTGCGCAGGTGTTTGCAGACTTCATCGACCTCATGATCGGTCACGAAGGGCCCGTGCAGTCGGGTGATGCGGCCGCCGCCGGCCATGTAGAGCATGTCGCCCTGGCCCAGCAGCTGCTCGCCGCCCTGTTCACCGAGGATGGTACGGCTGTCGATCTTCGAGGTGACCTGGAAACTGATCCGGGTCGGGAAATTGGCCTTGATGGTGCCGGTGATGACGTCGACCGACGGGCGCTGGGTGGCCATGATCAGGTGAATGCCGGCGGCGCGGGCCATCTGGGCCAGACGCTGGACGGCACCTTCCACGTCCTTGCCGGCGACCAGCATCAGATCGGCCATCTCGTCCATGACGACGACAAGGAAGGGCAGGGGTTCGGGCCGGATCTTCTCCGATTCATAGACCGGGCGGCCCTGCTCATCGAAGCCGGTCTGGACGGTGCGTTCGAAATGCTCGCCCTTGGCCACGGCCTCGCGGGCGCGCTCGTTATAGGAGGCGATGTTGCGCACGCCGAGCTTGGACATCCGCCGATAGCGGTCCTCCATCTCGCGCACGGTCCATTTCAGCGCGACGACCGCCTTCTTCGGGTCGGTGACGACCGGGGCCAGCAGGTGCGGGATGCCGTCATAGACCGACAGCTCCAGCATCTTGGGATCGATCATGATGAAGCGGCATTCCGCCGGGCTGTGCCGGTAGAGAATCGACAGGATCATGGCATTGACCCCGACCGACTTGCCCGAGCCGGTGGTGCCGGCGATCAGCAGGTGGGGCATGCGCGCCAGATCAGCAACATAGGGCTCCCCGCCGATGGTCTCGCCCAGCGCCAGGGGCAGCAGGTGGGCCGGCTTGTCATATTCGGTCGATGCCAGCAGGTCGCGCAGATAGACGGTCTCGCGGCGGGCGTTGGGCAGTTCGATCCCGATGGCGTTGCGCCCCGGCACGACCGAGATGCGGCAGGCGCGGGCGGACATCGAGCGGGCGATGTCGTCGCTCAGGGCCACGACCCGCCCGTGTTTCACGCCGGGGGCGGGGACCAGTTCGTACAGGGTGACGACGGGGCCGGGGCGGATCTGGTCGATCACGCCGCGCACACCGAACTCCTGCAGCACGCCCTCCAGCATCTTGGCGTTCTGTTTCAGGGCCTCCTCATCGACCGAGGCGACCCGTTTGGCCGGCTTTGTCAGCATTGACAGGGGCGGCAGGTCGAAACCGGTCGAGGGGCGGGCGAAGTCGAAGGCGGCCTGGCTGTCGTCGGCCTCGCGGCGTGGTTTCGGCGCCTTGGCCGCGGCGACCTTGGGCTCCGGTGCCGTGCGGACGGGGGCCGGTGTGTCCCATGGCGGGGACGGTTCGAGCACGACGGGACCGTCGTCCAGCTCCAGCGCCGGGCGCGGGCGCGGCGGGGCCTTGACGGCGGCGCGGCGAGTTTTCGGCGCAGGCGGCGCCGGGCTGCGAACGCCCCGGGCCCAGGCGAGGCCTTCACGAAGGTCTGAAGGCCGCAGGCCGATCGCATAGGCGATGCCCCACAGGCCGAGCGGCAGGAACAGCAGGCCGGCAATGACCGGCGCACCGGGCAGGCGAAGACCGTCGCAGATCCAGTGGATCACGCCGACGGTCGCGTCACCCCACAGGCCGCCCAGGCCAGCAGCCAGCGGCCAGGCCGCCGGTGCCGCCAGGGCCGACAGGGCCGCCGAAAGCGCCAGGACGCCGCCCGTGGCAGACAGGGCCTTGAGCGGCGAGGGCTTCAGCCTTTGCTGGATGGCGTCGCCGATGGCGGCTGCCAGACCGAAGGCAATGAGCAGGGTGGCGGCAGGCCAGGCTCCCAGACCCAGTGACTGCATGAACAGATCGGCGAACAGGGCCCCGTTCAGGCCCAGCCAGTTGGTCGGGGCGGCCCCCGATGCCGCGTTGAGGCTGGGATCCGCAGGATTCCACGAGATCAGGGCCACCAGCAGCAGGGCTGCCAGCAGGGCCTGAAGCACGCCGCGGAATTTCACCGAGACCGGCGCGCCCCACAGGATGCGGGCGCTGACCCAGGCACGCTGGCCGATGGCGAGGGCGGCGGACATGCGGCGACGAACTCCGGACGGACGGGACAGTTGCCTGTTGTCGCGCAGGGAGGGTTAAAGGGCTGTTTACCAGCGACTCTGCCGCACTGGACGTTCCGCTCCTGCGGCGCGACAACGGCCCCATGAGCCAGACTGACCGCTATGACGTCATTATCGCCGGTGCCGGCCTCGCCGGAGCGACCTTTGCGCTCGCCGCAGCGCAGGGCGGGCTGAGGGTCGTTCTGGTCGATCCGCAGCCGTTCGACGCCCAGCTGGCGCCGACCTTTGACGGGCGGTCCACGGCCATCGCCTTCTCGACCTTCCGCATGCTGGACGCCCTCGGCGTCGGTACGGCCCTGCGGCCCCATGCCTGCCGCATGGACCGGATTCTGGTCACGGACGGACGACGGCCCGGGGCGGCGACGCGTTCGCAGTCCCCCGCCTTCCTGCGTTTCGACGCTGACGAAATCGGTGATCGGACGGACGGCGAGCCGCTCGGCTATCTGGTCGAAAACCGCCGTATCCGCCTTGCCCTCTCCGAAGCGGTCACGGCGGCCGGGATCGAGGTCCGGGCCCCCGCATTGGTGGTCAAGGTCGAGGTGGACGCGGCCCTGTCGCGGGTGACTCTCGCGGACGGCGCTGTGATCGAGGCCCCGCTGGTCGTGGCTGCGGAAGGCCGCGCCTCTACCGTCCGCAAGGCTGCCGGTATCGAGACGGTCGGCTGGGGTTATGAACAGAGCGGGGTTGTCGCGACGGTGTCTCTCGGGCGGGACCACGGGAATGTCGCCCATGAGTATTTCCTGCCGTCCGGCCCCTTCGCCATCCTGCCGCTGACCGGGCGCCGGGCCAGCCTGGTCTGGACGGAATCGACCCGGCGGGGCGAGGCGCTTCAGGCGGCCTCGGACGAGGCTTTCCTGTCCCACCTGATGCGGCGGTTCGGCGACTTTCTGGAAGACGTCACGGTGTTGGGACCACGTTTTGTCTATCCCCTCTCCCTGCAGTTGGCCGAACAGCTGACCGCGCCGCGCACCGCCCTGATCGGTGACGCGGCCCATGCGGTGCATCCGGTCGCGGGCCAGGGGCTGAACATGGGCCTGAAGGACGCCGCCGCCCTTGCCGAGGTGCTGGTCGATGCCCTGCGACTGGGGGAGGACATCGGCTCGGAGACAGCGCTGGACCGCTACGCCCGCTGGCGCCGGTTCGACAATGCCGCCCTCACCGCGGGCTTTGACGGCTTTGTGCGGCTGTTCTCCAACGACATCGCGCCTTTGCGTCTGGCCCGCACCCTCGGCATGGCTGCCGTCAACCGCATCGCCCCCCTGCGCCGTGCCTTCATGCACGAAGCGGGCGGCGCGACGGGGGATTTGCCGCGGTTGCTACGGGGAGAGGCGGTCTAATCCAGCGCCCGGGCTTCCTCCGGCAGCATGATCGGCACGCCGTCGCGGATCGGAAAGGCCAGCTTCGCGCCCTTTGAGACCAGCTCCTGCTTCTCGCGGTCATAGGTCAGCTTGCCGCGTGTGACAGGGCAGACCAGCACCTCCAGCAGGCGCGGATCAACAGAGGCCGGGGTGTGGAAGACGTCGGACATGGGGGAAGGTTACAGGGATCAGGGATAAGGAACTAGGGATGAAGAGACCGCTTCGAGCCTTCGACGCGCCTCACGCATCATTCTTCGTCCCGGATTCCTCGCCTCACTGCATCGACGGCGCTTCCCCGTCCCCGTCCCCCGCGGCGTCGATGGTCAGCAGGGCGGTGAGGACGCGGGAGCGGTCGGTCAGGCTGACGGCTTCCAGCAGGGCCTGTTTCTCGGGGGGGTCGAACGGCAGGGCCATGGACAGGCTGTTGACCAGGGCTTCAGGCGGGGCCGTCCCGGCCGTGTCCCAGTCGATGTCGAGGCCGCGGGTCTCCAGATAGGCGCGCAGGGCATCCAGCAGGCCGTCGCGGTCCAGGTCCACGTCATCGACCGGCGGGGCGCTCAGATCGGCCTCGAACGGTACGAAATCGGCCCGGATCTGGCGATAGGGCGTCTGGCTCGACAGCTCGCTGGTCAGGCGGAAACGGGCGCAGCCGGTCAGGGTGATCAGGTAACGGCCGTCCGAGGTCTCGGCGAAACTGGTGATCCGCCCGGCGCAGCCGATCAACGACAGGCCCGGCAGGCTCTGCGGCCCGCCCTGGGTCTGCACCATGCCGATGATCCGGTCCCCGGCCATGGCGTCATCGATCATGTTGAGATAGCGCGGCTCGAAGACATTGAGCGGCAGCTGCCCTCGCGGCAGCAGGATGGCACCGGGCAGGGGAAAGACCGGGATCACCTGTGGCAGGTCTGAGGCCCTGACATATCCCTGTGCCACGCCGGTCTCCTAGGCGAACAGGATGGAGGAGAGACGGCGACGACCGTCGCGGGCCACATCGGACGTCGCGCCGGCCGCCTCGAAGACCACCAGCAGCTGTTTGCGCGCGGCCTGTTCGTTCCATTCGCGGTCCGCGGTGACGATGGTCAGCAGGCTGTCGACCGCCGCCTTGAGATCACCGGACGCGGCCTGGGCCAGCGACAGGTCATAACGGGCCTGATGGTCGGCCGGGTCGGCGGCCACCCGGGACAGCAGCTCATCATCCGCACCCTGCGGCGCGGCGGACAGCAGCGCCAGCTGGGCCCGGACGGACTGGACGGTGGTGTCCCGCGAGTCCTGGGGTGCCATGGCGATGGTCTGGCGGGCCTGGTCGACGTCCCCGTCGGCCAGATAGACTCGCGCCATGCCGGCGATGGCCTGCTCATGGGCGGGCTCCAGGGTCAGAACCTGGGCAAAGGCCTGGGCCGCACCGCCGAGGTCGTTGAGCATGAGGGATTCCTCGCCCAGCGACATCAGCTGCTCGATATCGGCGTTGGCGCTCGTCCCGCCCGTCAGCTTGTCGATGAAGGCCTTGAGCTGGCTGTCCGGTACCGCACCCTGAAAACCGTCGACCGGCTGGCCGTTGACGAAGGCGTAGACCGTGGGGATCGACTGGACCCGAAGCTGCCCCGCATAGGCCGGGTTCTTGTCGACGTCGATCTTGACCAGCTTCACCGCTCCACCGGCTGCGCGGACGGCCTTTTCGATCATCGGCGTCAGGGTCCGGCATGGCCCGCACCAGGTGGCCCAGAAGTCGACCAGCACGGGCTGTGACTTCGAGGCCTCGATGACATCGGTCATGAAGCCGGCGTCGGAGCCGTCCTTGATCAGATCGTGGGGCAGGGTGGTCGGGTCGGCTGGGCTCATGGATCGATCCTGTATCGGAAAGGCGTAACGCGGCAGGCCACAAATGGTCGCGCGTGCGCGCCGTCTCAAGGGGTCAGGTCGGGTCGGTTCCCGCGCCTGCCGGACTCAGCTTCCAGCGAATCTTGGTTTCGGAATCGGTGCGGGCCGAGCCGCGTACCACGATCTGCAGGGAGCGGCGGGTCAGGCCCTCATCGATATGGACCGAGGGCTCGATGGCCACGTCCGGCCCGTCCGTGCGGAACCACCAGCCCCGGCCGGAATGGCCGCGCAGCAGTATGGAGCGGCGATCGCGCGCCAGTGAGGCCTGAACCCCCGGCTCCAGCTGGAAGCGGACGGCATAGGGGGCGGCGATGGCGCGGACGACGTCCCTCTGGCCGGGGGCAGGGTGCAGCCGTTCCTCTGCCCTCAGTTCGTCGAGCCGTTGGTCCAGATACAGGCGGCGCTGGTGCAGCAATCCGTATTCATGGACCCAGCCGTCATGTTCGACCTCCAGCCAGACGGCGCCCTCGCCATCGCGCTGCTGGACATCGACGTGCAAGGGCCGGCCGATCAGCCGGTGGCCCATCAGTTCGGCCTTCCAACCACCCAGGGGCTCGCCGGTCGAGCCCTCACCGAGGGTCAGCGTCGAATGGCCGGGCGGGAGACGCAGGCCCTGGCGATCGCCCGCGCGGGGGGTCCAGCCGCAACCTGTGACCAGCCGGTCCTTTCCACAGACGATCTCAAGCGCCATCGGCTGGGCGCAGGCCGTAACGGACCAGGCGCCGCGCGCCGGCCCGGACACATCCGCGGCGATGGTCAGCAGCGGGCTGCGGATGCGGGCGATTCCCGCCACCATCCGGCCGTGCGGATCCGTGGCGGGCGACTCGTCATGGGCGCGAGCGGCGGCGATCCGCGCTGCCGTTGACGGCCCCCCGCCCTGAAGCGTGACCAGCCGGCCGTCTGGCAGGGTCAGCAGGCACAGGGCGGCGGTCAGGCGCTGGATCGCGACGCGGACCGGGTCCGGTCTTGTCTCGGAAAGTTGTGACAGGGCGTCGTCGAGCGTCAGCAGGTCGAGCAGAAGCTCGAGGCCCGCCTCGGGGCTGCGCGAGGCATGGCCGCCGTCCTTGCCGACGGTGCGC